>Ga0256407_10014619_pt1 | contig 10278 bp, 7 predicted proteins | sample RumenRJG_04DNA_FD_193489 | JGI IMG/M metagenome (GOLD analysis project Ga0256407, IMG submission 193489) | Bovine rumen microbial communities from Lethbridge, Alberta, Canada - RJG_04 | ecosystem: Host-associated > Mammals > Digestive system > Stomach > Rumen | place: Canada: Alberta | collected... | reverse complement strand
CAGGGTAAGCTCTGTTGTGCTCATATTGTCCCGCAGACTTTCCTTTTTTAACCCTTTCAGATTTTTATACTGTCGTGTACTCATTCCCGACCAGGCTTTGGTAAGCTCATCCGTCAAAATCGCATACTCTTTCCCTTGCCGTACACCGCGATCTTTCCATTCATCCGTCAATTCCTTACGAGCACTGATTGCCTGCAACCGCTGATTGATCCACTCACGGGTATAGCCTTTCCGCTCATATGTTGCCACAAGCCGTTCTGCAATCAATTCCGGATCCATCGTTTCTTCAATCCGTTCCCGGCCAACCTGGGCCAGCCACAATTTAAAAGGTTCCGCCTTCTTGGAAGGAATGGACTGGATGATACGAAGCAACTGTTCGGTGTTGGCCACATCGGTTAGACGTCTTTTCCCGTCTGCGGCTTTCAATTTCAACTGACTACAAATTGTAGTCAGTTCATTTCCCTCCGCTTTTATCCTAACTTTCAATACGCTCCAATACTTTGCCGCACGTCTTATATCCGGCTGATCCGTCAACGCCCCAACCACATCCACAACAGAAAAATACCATTCTTCTTCCTCTTCGTTCCATGCAGTACGAATCGCCTGATCTTCAAATAACTGCAAGTTTTCCATATCAGACATAGCCTTCTCCATTTCGCTACCATAAGCCAACAGCCCATATAATTATGAAAGAAATTTTTTACACTAATAAACTTTCTTAAACAGCTTTATTTTAGAACTTTTGTTCGCGTTTATTGTGGCACATTTTTCAAAAAGAGAAAAGGCCTTCTATGAATCTATTTTACTCATAGAAGACCTTTAAATATAGAACTATTTTACAGCACCGCCACACCCATGGAGTCAGCGAGCTTGCGAATGGCAGCTTCCGGAAGTTTGCTGTACTTTTTGATTTTTGCGAGCGGTTCGCCATCCCGTATCATGTCCGTCGCAACACGCTCATTTACTTTGTTTTCCGCTTCTTTCCTCTCCTGGGCTAACACTTTTTCTTCGTCGTATTCTGTCAGCAACATCCGTCTCACCTCCGCCCGATTCGCTACCAGAAAGCCATGAATCTCAAAATCTTCCGGCATTTCCTGAATGGTGGCTTCCACCGCCGCTTCAAAATTCTGCAATGTTTTCTGATGCTGCCACAGGTTCATCTCGCTACGGATGATGAAGGACACATCGTTCTTCATGCCAAGATATACGGCATCTTCAATGGTGTTGAACTGGATATCCTCCGGATTCCGGTACTGGGACCCGTTCACTGCGTTATACAGGGACAGGGTCCATGCTTTATTTTCGGGATTTCCGAAAATAAACTTAAACACACGATCTTTATACTTGCGATTTACATTACTCAAAAACGGTTCTCCTTTCACGCTGGATTCTGAATCTGCCGTGAAAAGAAAATCTGGCGTACTTTTATTTTATAGGGAAACAAACAGCTTGGCAATAAGTTACCAGTGTCGGATATGAATTTTTTGTGAAATGATTTCAGATTTCTGTTGGGTATGGTCAATCCGGCAAAATTTGGTCAAACATGCCCGGTACAAATTGCCGGCACTTTATGCCGAAATTCGTCCATCAGTTCAGCATTGCGTCCGTTTTGCTCCGCAAACCATCCGCCGGTTGCCGCCTGTAGTTTGTAATAATCTAATAAAGCTTTCTAATCAAGCCAACATAAACACTACCTCTACGCCTTATTCCACATTTCGATGTTATTCACTAATTTTTTAATCTGTTCTTTCAAGTCATATCGGAAGTCATTTTCAGTAATGTAGGCAGCCACTTTTTTTGCAAAACTGACTTTAACATTAGTAAAATTTTTCTCGTAAGATTTAACATAATTTGGAAAAAGTGTATATTTACCAATGTCTTTTTCAATCTTTTTTGTTTTGACTTTTTTTTCGTAAGCACTATTAATGGATTTTTCTGTCAAGTAATTTTCAATTTCTTTACCTGCCGTTATCCAGCACATAAATCCACGTTTTTCAAATTCGTTCTGTATCCGTTTCTTCGTTTCGTTAATTGTATCGGTAGCTTTTCTTTTATCACTATCCATGACAATTACGGCATGCCTGTTGGTTGTAAGGATACTAATCAGGTCTTCTGTAGTCGTCACATCATCTTCTTGACCTCCAATACAGCCAAGTTCATAATGCGAAAGCAATTTGCCGCCATAGTACAAAAACTGATAATGCTGTCCTTCTTTAAATCTTCCATTCGTTAACAAGTCAAGCCACCGTTTAATATAAATCCTATCAGATGGACCTTCGACCCAAATGATTCCGTTCGCCTGCAGAATATCACTTGGTTGAATATCAAGATCTTCAAGTATCTCCACATTGCCGAAATAGCTGTTAACCTGCCTGACAACAGAAATACCATTTTCTTTAAATACATGGTGAATAGTTGCATTTTTATTTTTACTGAAAATGTTAATAGCAACATGAGAATGGGTCGTCAGAAAAATACGAACATCATTTTTTCGGGCATCCGCATATTCACATAAATAATTAAAAACCCGTCTTTGCAAGGCCGGATGTAGATTATTTTCTAACTCTTCAAAAGCAAAAACAAAATACTTTTTCTTATTCTCTGGTAAAGCCGACAGCAAATACAAGTTAACCAGCATCAAAATAATTGTTTTTAATCCACTCCCGGTTTTTGATAACGCAAATCGATTCTGTCCCTTTTCTTGAAGAAATATTTCCCACTTTTTAGAATTCCCCTCACCAATTTGCTGTACGCTAATCCTTTCAAAACAAGCATCCGGCTCCATGATTTTGTTTAATTCTGTCAGCAAAATTTCTTCAACGACTTCTTCATCATATGAGGCATTAGTTATAAATTGACGTATAAGATTTGTGGTACCTAAACCATTAAAGGTTAATTCATCACCAGCACTTTCAACTTCAGCTACAATATCCCTGTCCGCATTGATTCTACGAAAGTTTATATTGGATAAGAGTTTGTAATACTCTTGTATAATGCTTTGTCTCTCCTGTTTTAAATCTTCATTCCGAGAATTAATATTAATCGGTGTCCATTTATTTGCAGACTCGTTAATATAGTGAGAGAATTGATTGTAAGACTCAGCCTGATACCATGCGAGGGACTTTCCTTTCGTTAGTAATTCTACCGAATCTACCATCTTTACTGAAACCCCTTGCAGATCATACCCAAATTGAAAAACAGTACCCCGATCAACCTGCTTGCCTAACTTTTTTCTTTCTCTATCAGAATTAATATCACAATAAAGAAAACCAATAATATCCAGTATGCTGGATTTTCCTGAATTGTTTTTTCCAATAAAAACATTTACAGGCTTGGAAAAATCAAGTTCTTCAAAAGCACTGCTGCTAAAACTTTTGTAATTTTTAAAACGTATCGTATCAATTCTATCAAACATTTTCTTTTTAACTCCGCAACAATTTCACAAATAGTTTTCAAATACGTGCCTACCAATCAATTTATCCCTATCATGGCCGGGGCGGCGGGCCTCGATGACATAAGGAATAGTGACGCGGCTGGCCTGTTCAAAGGCGTGGACCAAATCCAACACGCTGTAGCCGCGGCCGGTGCCTAAATTATACATGGCCACGCCGCTTCTTATCGCAAACGGCCACGCCTCAACTTCTTAGCCCAATTCCCCCACCCTGAAATGCCGCTGCCACTGCATCTTTTTATCCGCATAGAACCCAACCCGTACTGCAGTAATGTGATACCCTGATATAAAAAAATCTTCTATGAATCTATTTTATCATAGAAGACTTTTAAAATAGAATAATTGAACAATCTCCATCTTTAACGTTAATAAATAAATTTCGCCCATATTTTTCCCCTTATTTAGGTGAATGCACATCAGTAGCAATCACATTGCGCGCAAACATCCATTGTTTTTTACGTGTAGCAAAATTCGACAATAACAGTTCAACTATCAAGAATATGAGTACTTGGTATGCAAAATGAACAACTGAAAGTATTACCAAAGGCTTGTGCTATAATAGGGTACAAGCCATTACTGATGATAATTTCTTTCATTCATCCTCCTTCACTGAGTTGTTGGCACATACAGTGTAAGGGATTTGAAAGAAAAATGTAATGGCTTTTTTATTTCGGCAAAAATTGGCCAGATAATTCCAACAAAATATGGCTAAAATCGCCGGCGTTTTTGTGGCTAAAAATTCCCGGCGCTAACACTTATAGGCTCAGCTGATTTATATCTTTCAAAAAAGCTCCTATTGCTGTTCAGAGTAAAGTTTGAGAAAAAAACCTCGCATTAACCTCGCATTAACCTCGCATCAACCTCGCACTGAAATTGCGAGGTTGCCTTGCAAACAGGAACATTCCTTGCTCAATCTCGTAAAGTCTTACAACAAAAATGGGAACCTCGCATCAACCTCGCATCAACCTCGCATCAACCTCGCAACGAAATTGCGAGGTTCAAATCTTGCTTCCAGGTCTTAACTCATATGTCCTTTTAGGATCATACTTATTTCCATTCGCAATAATAATATTCAGTTCTAGCAAATGCTTTAATCTTGTATTAATAGTTCGTGCCGCCTTACCTGTATATTGTTCTATATCTGTACGTCTGACAGCACCTCTGCTTGTCAATAGCGTAAGAATTAAATGTTCTAATCCATCCAAATCATTCCATTGTTCCACACCTACATTTTCAGCAGCACGGGAAGTTTGCCGCAACCTGCGCGCAACAATGTTATTTTTTAATATCAGTCTCACACCTTGTTCAGGTTCACTGTAAATCGGTGCATCCAAAAAGAATTCGGCCATATCGGAATAAATACGTTTCACGCCCTCATTCAATTCCCTGACCCACCCAAACTCTGTTAAAACGCGGGAAATACGCGGATTCCTTGCAAAACGGGTTTCTTTAATGTTTTCAACCGTAACAATGTTTGGAAGGCGACCAGGACTTTCAATCTCTAATCGATCATCATACATGCTGACTTTTATATAATTCCCACTCATAGCATACTCTCTATGTGTAACAGCGTTAACGATTCCTTCTTTCCAGGCAAATTCCGGATATTCAGGCACTGTTTTAAATTTACCCGTTTCCCCATCAAGGGCTGTAAACTCCCTTAACTGAGTGCAAATAACCTCTTGAGCCTTGTCAATGATCCTTAGCAGCGGCAGTTCAACATTAACATCTTTTGTCACATTTAAACGGGTTCCGACACCGGCAGAAGTCCCATCATAACGGATAAACCGTACTCTGCAATTTGGATAAAACTGCTGAATATTTTTTGCAAATAACAAAACAGCCGCATTTGTTAAACGGAATTTTCCCTGTTGTTTTTTCAGAAATCCCCGGGCAGCAAGAACTTGTTCAAAAGAGTCATTTTGTGCATTAATTGTATTCCTGTATTGCTCGAGCAGTTCAACATCCAAGTCATCAATTTCGGCGTCCATGCTACATTCATCTTCATAATGACGCATGCTTTTACTGTATTCTAAATTGCGAAGATCATCACCCCGCAATTCTTTTGTCCGATCACCAATCCTCAAATATGTAGAATCATTAGATGTCCTGATGACCTGATCAACACTCATGTCAATATGAAGTAACAGGATTCTGTCTTGTTCGCCTGCCTCGTTCACAACCTCCAGAAACTCTTCCTTGTAACGAGGCATAGGTTTACAAAAATCTTTTGGTGCAGATATAAAATCATTGATTTTCTGAGGCCCTATCTTATTAATCCCCTCAATCTTTCTTGTTTTATCACTAATTCCGACAGCAATTGTTCCACCTTCCGCATTGGCAAATGCGGAAATAAGCGGAGCAATATCTGAAACCTTAATCTGGGCAGACTTTCGATCAAAAATTTTATTTTCGTCTTCACCAGTTAAATAACGCAACGTCAAAAGCGGTCGCATTTGGGATCTGAGATTTTCCACGATTAAACTCCTTAACTATCTTTCGCAAAAAACTATCAGTATGATTTATTATACCATATTCACCAGTGTAATAAAATCAACCAAAAGTGAATAACAACATCATTTTACAAATAATTTTCAACAGTAGCCGTCACTGGCCCTATCCCGGCTGAAGGAACGGTGCTACTGCCTGACCCTGGCCAACACCAAACGAAAGACAGAACAGGCAAAAACCCGGTGGGCACGGTTTCGGGATCTGCTGGGAATTGAGGAAGAGTGAATAAAAAAACCTGCTGTGTAACAACTCTGTGCACAGCAGGGTACTTAATACTTTTATAAATTTGCAGATTTTTTAAAGAACTACCAAGCCTATAGGTCATTCCAAATACTCTTCTCTCAGTTCGTCAATCACATCAAAGGGAAAATACTCGGAACAGCCATCCGGTATTTCTTCCAGCAGGGAAACGAACTCTTTTACAAGTGTAACGGCCTCGCCACTGTGATTGCCTTCTTCCGGCATGTGCCGGACAGACCATATCTGATTGTAAATCTCAATTTGCGAAACCAGATATTCCACATCCATGCTAAAATTTATTTCATTATTTTCATTGGCTTCGCCGTACCTGCTGATTACCCGGCGCAACCTGCGCAAAATCGCCTTGCGATTGATATCCAACGGCACATATACGCGGACGTTATCCTTTTCCGCTTCCGGCTGCTTCAGTTCCTCTGCTGTTTTGGTCGGATAAGCATCCATAAGGGAAATATCTGACAGCCATGGCTCGTTAATAAACCGCGGTTTCTCGCTTTCTGGAATTGGATGGATATCTATATCATGATGTTCCATGAAGAAAACCTCCGTTAATAAAAATATTTGGTATGGTCAATCCGGCAAAATTTGGTCAAATATTCCCGGCACAAATTGCCGGCACTTTGTGCCGCAATTCGTCCGCCGGTTTCGCAACGCGTCCGTTTTGCTCTGCAAACCGTCCGCTGGGGCTATCATTTATAAATAGCCAAGGTCTGTTATATGACATATGACATTTCCACGCAACATTTCTCGGTAAACTCGTAACAGATTACGAGGCCCAGACATACGACGCAAACCTGATACCAACTCCATATCTACAATAAGCCTAGTTGTTCTTTATTGCACGAAACTACATACTCATTTGCTTCTTTTATCAGCTTATCATTATACTTATGTACCACATTTTCATCTTTAATAACAATTTCATTGTTACTATTATTGTCATTAACTTGAATCGCAATTTTAGGAGATAAAGGATAATATAAAACAAATTCATCCGGCACGCTTCCGTCATCTTTTGATTTCAGGTTAATAACTGGTTGATCACTAGTAAAAAAAGTTTCTTTAGATAGGTTTTTTATCACTGTCAAATGTGCACAACTATGTATAAATGTATCTGTGCATAGACTTAGAAATAACAAACTCAAATGTGGCACCAAATTTTTCTCATCAATATTCTCTAACGAAAAATTTACTATTCTCTTTTTATACTTAATCTCATTATTTCTGATCACATCAATCATATCATGGATATATTTCTGGCAAACCTTACGCATCCTAACAGTACGAAAATATTGAATGAATAAAAAAACGATAAAATCCTCTCTTTTCTTATACATTTTTCCATTCTGTAAAGCTACGTCTTTGCAATTGTCTATTGACGGATAGTAGAATTGCAAATCGTCATCTATAATGCTTCTGATACATTCCATTCCACTTGTTTCAAAATCACTATAAACATCTTCACCTGTATTTACTATGCCTTCTTCTATTATTTTATCAAGATTTTCATAATTCAATTGCAATTCTTGATTAAGTGGATGATTATCAGGTACTAGTTTAAGCCTTTTGAACATAGCTGCTAAGCGCTTAAATTTATATGGTATCAAATATAATTCGATATGCCGCTGCATTTCAGCTTTAGTTGTTTCATTTACATTTAGCCATATCATTAATAAGTCTAAAAATTTTCTTTCATCCTCATTCATGTTTCGCAATTGATAAAATCTTCTTATATTCAAAATATTATTCGTTCCTGAAGAAAAAATTTTCTTTCTTCTTTTATTGTACACCCACAATTTATTATCTTCATTGTACCAATTCTTTAAATAAGCTTGAAACACGTAGTGTTGTTTATTTTTTATATTACTCATTATCTCACGCCTTCTGTTATCGCTTTCTAGTCGGATTTCACTTCAACAAGAAAGTAAATCGCTTCTGGATGAATACACTTTAATACACCATACATCCATTTCCTAACAACCCCGGAATTCTGTTTTTAATCCCCTACTCCACAAAACCGAACCTACAAAGTAATAAAATTAAAAAAATCCAATCCTAGCTTTGTAAATCTTTGACCACCAATAGTATCTTTTGTCAAAAAGCCAAATGCAGCTCGCTGAAGCAACAATCCATCTGATTCTAAATCCCGTAAGATTTTTTCAACATATTCCTGTTCATCAGTAAATTGAGGATATGGATAAGACGTTTGCTTGCAAGTTTTTTTGCATTATCTAACAGTCTCATTCCTGCCAGCTTCTTTATTGCATAGTTGATGATTGCGAAATCGCCGGTCTCTGTAGCAAGTTTGAGAGATGTATCAATGAACGTATTAACCTGCGGATATTCTACCATCCCTGATTTTCCAATGGTTGGCAAATCGCTCAATTGATGTTTCCAGTTCTTCTCGATTCCTATGGGCAGTTCAATAATCTTCGTTTTCTTATGATTGAGCGGAAGATCAAATTCTTTGAGTACTTCTTCCAGATCACGGACAAAACATTCTGCCCTTTCGTAGCTGTTCACATAGCAGTCATAATCATCGATGTTTCTAATATACCGATAGCCTTTTTTATAAAGTTGCTTATCAACCACAGTCAGAATAATTTCCGATATGAGATTGGAAGCATGCGGACCTATCAGCAGACCGTGTGTTTCCCCATACTTAACATCCTGGCAAGCTTTATCAATCTGATTGTACCAGAGAGCATCATTACCAGCTGTATCTTTTGACTGTTTCTTCCCCACAAGCGCCCATGGAATCGAGTGTGTATAGATGCTTGGAAAACAAGTCGATATATCAGCCTTCACCAGGTATCTGCTTACGCCTTTTTCATGGATCAGCAAATCAGACTCCGGATTTCCATCCACGTGCCAGTTCTTATAGTTCATCTCAAAAATTTGCTTAGAATCATACTCTTTTCGAATATGGATACGACTCAGTCTGTAACTCTGTTCATCTGTCTGTGCATGGAAATGTTGCTGAATGTTACCCCAATAATCACGTAGCGTCGCACACAACCGCTGATACGACATCGGTGTTGGAATACCCATTTGCCTTGGAATACCGATATTTCTCATTATTCGGAAAGATACGTATTCGTTCCGATCAAATGAGAACGAAGCTGGGAGCACTTTGCAGTAATCAAAAAACTGAATGGCAGTGAAAACAGGTGGCAATTTCTCAGCGAAAAAACCATAAGCAAGAAGACCCTCATACAATTCATCTGCTGTTATTTCATCCATGAAATTGCAATAGCTCTTTGACATTTCAATCCCCTTTAACATCAGTGTCTGTGACTTTTATGTCCGTGTTTGTCGTTATTCTGTCAGTGCAAACTAAACATTCCTCCTGCTAAAACTTTCAACAAGAATACCTACCTTACCAGTATGTTGTAGATGTTTCCGACTCGAAAAAAATCAATACTTCAATTAATGTATTTTATCACTAATCACCTTTTGTGCAAAATTACAAGCTATAATTTAAAAAAACAAAAAATACCATTTTCGGCGATTATATCACTCATATTCACATTTCACTCAATACCCGTCCGGGTTTTTCTTCTGCCAGTTCCAGCTGTCCCGGCACATATCATAAATATCGTGTTCCGCACGCCAGCCCAGCTCACGGTTGGCCTTGGATGGATCCGAATAGCAGACGGCAACACCGCCGGGGTGGCGTGCCTCGATGACGTAAGGAATGGCGACGCCGCTGGCCTGTTCAAAGGCATGGACCAAATCCAGCACGCTGCAGCCGCGGCCGGTGCCTAAATTATACATGGCCACGCCGCTTCTTATCGCAAACGGCCACGCCTCAACTTCTTAGCCCAATTCCCCCACCCTGAAATACCGCTGCCACTGCATCTTTTTATCCACATAGAACCCAACCCGTACTGCGGTAATGTGATACCCTGACGGTATTTCACGCTCAAACACCCGGTACTTGCCGCAGCGCATGGTTCCGGTCAGTTCATTTTTCCCGCCGGCCCGGAAGCCAAGGTTGTCAAATTTGTACTTCCTGCGATTTTCCGGCAGCTTTTCGGGTTCGTTGGTATGAAGAT
>Ga0256407_10014613_pt1 | contig 10281 bp, 9 predicted proteins | sample RumenRJG_04DNA_FD_193489 | JGI IMG/M metagenome (GOLD analysis project Ga0256407, IMG submission 193489) | Bovine rumen microbial communities from Lethbridge, Alberta, Canada - RJG_04 | ecosystem: Host-associated > Mammals > Digestive system > Stomach > Rumen | place: Canada: Alberta | collected... | reverse complement strand
GCCGGCGATCATCTGGCTGTAGACGTAGGGCTCCAGCTTGTGCAGGTCGGAAATCTCCTCGCGCCAGGCGGGAGCGATCCTGCTGTATAGGTCAAAGGCCCGGTCGCCGTGTCCCACCACGGTTTCCGCCGCGATGATCCAGGGATTGTTGTGGCAGAAGATACCGGCGTTTTCCTTGTATCCCGGCGGGTAGGAGCTGACTTCGCCCAGCTCCAGGTGATATTCCTTATAGGCGGGCTGCAGCAGCACAATGCCGTGCTCGGTCTCCAGGATCTTATGGACGCTCTCCAGCGCCTTTTCGGCCATACCGTTCTTCACGCCCACGCCTGCCATCACGCAGTAACCCTGGGATTCAATGAAGATCTTGCCGTCTTCGCATTCCTTGCTGCCGACCTTGTTGCCCATGGCGTCATAGGCGCGGACGAACCATTCGCCGTCCCAGCCGTCCTTTTCGATGGCCGCGGTCATGGCGTCAATGTCCTTCTGGTAGGCGTCTGCCTTATCGTTGTTGCCCTTGCGGCGCTCGATCGCCACCAGTTCCGGTCCGATGGACACAAACATGCCGGCAATCAGCACAGATTCAGCCACCCGCTCATCCGGCGCGTTGGGATTGGAGAAGGTCTGGAAGCTCTCGTCCGGCGTATCGGAATAGCAGTTCAGGTTCAGGCAGTCGTTCCAGTCCGCCCGGCCGATCAGCGGCAGGCCGTGCGGTCCCCGGTTGTTGACCACATGCATGAAGCTGGCTTCCAGGTGCTCCAGCGGCGTGCCGCAGTCATCCGGATTGCAGTCATAGGGAGTTGCGGCGTCCAGGATGCCGAAATCGCCAGTCTCCTTGATATAAGCCGCGGTGCCGGCAATCAGCCACAGCGGGTCATCGTTGAAGCCGCCGCCGATATCGTTGTTGCCCTTCTTGGTCAGGGGCTGGTACTGATGGTAGCATCCGCCGTCCCGGAACTGGGTCGCGGCGATGTCCAGGATACGTTCCCGTGCCCGTTCCGGAATCTGGTGCACAAAGCCCAGCAGGTCCTGGCTGGAATCACGGAAGCCCATGCCCCGGCCGATGCCGCTCTCAAACATGGAGGTGGACCGGCTCATATTGAAGGTCACCATGCACTGGTAGGGGTTCCAGATGTTCACCATCCGGTTCAGCTTCTCCTCGGAGGAGGTCAGCGTATAGGCGCTCAGCAGGTTGTCCCAGTGAGCCTTCAGCTGCGCAAAGGCTTTGTCCACCTGTTCGTCGGAGGACAGGGCGGCCAGCATGGCCTTCGCGGGCTTCTTGTTGATGACGCCCTTCTTTTCCCACTTTTCCTCAACGGGCAGTTCCACATAGCCCAGCACAAAGTTGAATTTCTTTTCTTCGCCCTTTTCCAGATGTACCTTGATCTGGTGGGCCGCCATGGGCTGCCAGCCGGAGGCGACGGAATTGCCCATCTTGCCGGTCATGACCGCCTGGGGATTTTCAAAGCCGTTGTACATGCCCAGGAAGGTTTCCATATCGGTGTCGAAACCGTCGATGGGCGTATTCACCGCGTAGAAGGAATAGTGATTCCGGCGCTCACGGTACTCGGTCTTGTGGTAAACCACGCCGTCTTCCACTTCCACCTCGCCGGTGGAGAAGTTGCGCTGGAAGTTCAGCATGTCGTCCTGCGCGTTCCACAGGCAGAACTCCACGAAGCTGGTCAGGATCACGTCCTTTGCGGCGTCGCTTTCGTTGGTCAGGGTCACCTGATGCACTTCCGCGTCATAACCCATCGGCACGAAGCTCTTCTGGGAAGCCTTCAGGCCGTTCTTCTTGCCTGTGATGATCGTATATCCCATACCATGGCGGCAGGAATACTCATCCAGCTCGGTCTTCACGGGTTTCCAGCCGGGATTCCACACTGTGCCGTTATCGTTGATATAGAAATAACGGCCGCCGTTGTCCACCGGCATATTGTTGTAACGGTAACGGGTAATCCGGCGCAGGCGCGCGTCACGGTAGAAGCAGTAGCCGCCGGCTGTATTGCTGATGATGCCGAAGAATTTCTCGCATCCGAGATAGTTAATCCAGGGATACGGTGTCCGCGGCGTATCAATCACATACTCCCGCGTTTTGTCGTCAAAGTGGCCGTATTTCATGGAGATCAGCCCTCCTGTGTATTTGTCCGTCCGAAAACGGTCATTTTTAAGTATAACACACTCACTTACCCTGTGTAAACGATTCCTTTGTTTTCTCCAGGTACTCTTCGTAGTTGCACAGGTAATCCGCAATCGTTCCGTCCGGCTTGATCTCAATGATTCTGTCGGCTACGGTGGAGATGAACTGGTGGTCCTGGCTGGTGAAAATCACGTTGCCGGGGAAGTTGATCAGGCCGTTGTTGACCGCGGTGATGGATTCCAGGTCCAGATGGTTGGTGGGCTGGTCCAGCATGAGGAAGTTTGCGCCGGAAAGCATCATCCGGCTCAGCATGCAGCGAACCTTTTCACCGCCGGAGAGCACGTTCACGGGCTTGTACACGTCGTCGCCGCTGAACAGCATCCGTCCCAGGAAGCCGCGCATGTAGGTTTCCAGCTGTTCCGGGGAATACTGGGCAAACCACTGCATCATCGTCAGCTCGCAGCCGTCGAAATACTTGCTGTTGTCCTTCGGGAAATAGCTGGTGGAAATCGTCACGCCCCACTTCACCGTGCCGCTGTCCGGCTGGATTTCCTCCGCCAGGATGCGGAACAGGGCTGTCTGGGCCTGTTCGTTGCCCACCAGGGCAATCTTCTGTCCCTTGGTCACCAGGAAGGAAACATCCTTCAGCAGCTGTACTCCGTCCTGGGTATAGTTCAGTCCGGTCACCTGCAGGATATCCTTTCCGGCTTCCCGGTCCGGTGTGAAGGCAACCCAGGGATAGCGGCGGCTGGAAGCCGGCATCTGCTCAATGGTCAGCTGGTCCAGCAGCTTACGCCGGCTGGTGGCCTGCTTGGCCTTGGACTTGTTGGAGGAGAACCGCTGGATAAAGGCCTGCAGTTCGCGGATCTTGTCCTCGCGGCGCTTCTTCTGGTCGTTCATCAGGGCCTGCATGATCTTGCTGGATTCATACCAGAAGTCATAGTTGCCCACGTACAGCTTCACCTGGTTATAGTCGATATCCACAATGTGGGTACACACGTTGTTCAGGAACCACCGGTCATGGCTGACCACAATCAGGGTGCCGGGGAAGTCCATCAGGAAATCCTCCAGCCAGGCCACAGAACGGTTGTCCAGGTTGTTGGTCGGCTCGTCCAGCAGCAGGATGTCCGGATTGCCGAACAGCGCCTGCGCCAGCAGCACCTTGAACTTGTCGCCCGCCTGCAGCTCGGACATGAGCATCGTGTGCTCCTCCGCCGGAATGCCCAGGCCGGTCAGCAGCGTGGCGGCGTCGCTCTCCGCGTTCCAGCCGTCCATTTCGGCAAATTCGCCTTCCAGCTCCGCGGCCTTCTCGCCGTCCGCCTCATCGAAATCGGGCTTGGCGTACAGCGCGTCCTTTTCCTTCATGATGTCATACAGGCGCTGGTTGCCCATGATGACCGTATCCATTACCGGATAGGCGTCATACATGAACTGGTCCTGTTTCAGGGTGCTCATGCGTTCCGTGGGCGGAATGGTCACAGAGCCGGTGGTGGGTTCCAGTTCACCGCTCAGGATCCTCAGGAACGTGGATTTACCTGCGCCGTTCGCGCCGATAATGCCGTAGCAGTTGCCCGGCAGGAATTTCAGATCCGCGCCGGAAAACAGCTTCTGCCCGCCGAATGTCAGTGATACATTGCTTACTGTGATCATTTCTTCAATCTCCCATATGTTTCAGTCGAAAAAGTAACTATCATTGTGCATTATGCATTATGCATTGTGCATTACGCAAATGCATTAATTTGCCGCTAAGCGGATTAATGCATTTGCGTAGATCTTCGTCGCCAGCATCAGCCGGTCAATATCCTCGTATTCATCTGCCTGGTGTGCCAGATCCTCTTCGTCCGGGAACAGCGCTCCGAAGGCCACACCCTGCTTCAGCACCTTGGCGTAGGTTCCGCCGCCGGTGGACATAGGCTTGCCCTTCAGGCCCGTTTCCTCCTCATAGGCCGCCAGCAGGCTGGTCACCAGTTCTCCCTCCGCCGGCACATGGTGCGGCGGCTTCTGGATCGCTGTCTTCACTTCAAAGCCCTTCAGGCTCGCCGTTGCGGCTTCCTTCAACTTCTCCTGGTCGGCGCTCACCGGGCACCGCATGTCCAGCGTACCGAACCAGCTGCCGTTTTCCAGCTTCAGGATGCCCATATTGCAGGTCAGCGCCTCGGATACCTCATCCCGGCAGGCGCAGCCCAGGCTCTTTCCGTCATGCTCTGTGCCGACCTTGTCCGCCAGCACCGCAACCGGTCCTTCCGCGCCCAGTTCTTTCAGCAGCAGGAGCATCATGCCGATGGCGTTCCGCTTGCCTTCCGGATAAGCGCTGTGTCCCGGGATCCCTGTGGCGGTAATTTCCACGCCCCTGTCCGTCACTTCCGCGGTATAGGGCAGCTTCGTCCGGTCCGCGTAGGCCTTCACCTTTTCCGCGGTTTCCCTTCCGCCTTCCACCAGGGCTTTGCATTCACCGGGAATGACGTTGATCCGGTCTCCGGTGGCCATCTCCAGGATTTTCAGGCCGCCTTCCGCCGCGGTCGCGTGCAGTTCCAGGCACAGCATGCCCTTCTCCGTGTTGATCAGCGGGAACATGGCGTCCGGGCTGAAACCCATATCCGGAATCTGCTCATGCGCTCCGTAATAGGCCATATCCTCCCAGTCGCTTTCCTCGTCGCAGCCGAGGATCAGCCGGATGCTTTTCTTCAGTGGAATGCCCGCTTCCTGAATAGCCTTCATGGCAAAGAGCGACGCCAGGACCGGGCCTTTATCGTCATTGGTTCCCCGGCCGTACATCCGTCCGTTTTCAATCAGCGCCTCGAAAGGCGGCTTTGTCCATCCGTCTCCCACGGGTACCACGTCCAGGTGACCCAGCACCGCGATTTTTTCTTCCGCTTCGCCCAGCGTGATATCGCAGGCATAGCCGTCAAAGTCCCGTACCGCAAATCCCAGTTTCCGGGCGTCTTCCATGGCGGTATCCAGCATGTTCCGGATTTCCCGTCCGAAGGGAGCGCCGTCTTCCGCTTCGCTCTTCACGGAAGGAATCCGTACCCAGCGCTGCAGCATCTTCGTAAAATCATCCCGGTAACTGTCAATCAGTTCATATACTTTCTTTTCCATCATTTCCCTGCTTCCTGTCTTCTGTCCGAAGCTTCTTTCATGTTCCGTGGTTAACCAATAATTCTGAATTATGAATTATGAATTCTGAATTGAATCAGAAGGCATTCCTCGGATCCTTGCTCTTCTTTTTCGGCGCGTCCGGATCGATATATTCAATCTCCAGCCGTTCAAACGGCACCGACTCAAAAAAAGCGTCCGGCAGAAAGCGGGTCATTCCGAATTCATCCCATTCCCGCTCATTCTTGTCCAGCCAGATCGGTTCCGGCAGATCCAGGTCGTGGCAGGCCTCTTTCAGCGCGCTGTGCGCGTCGGCCCGCGTACAGGGAACCGTCGTCTGCAGGTCCGTCCGGTGATGCCGGATCGTCTTTACCCAGAGCGCGGTAGCCATACGGAGTTCCTCCTCAAAAATCAATTCATAATTCATAATGAAAGATCGCTCATCCCGCTTCGGAGCCTGTCTGCTTCCATCTGCTCTTCACAGGATTATCTGAATATCGGTTGACCATTCATAATTATGAATTGTGAATTATGAATTATGAATTTATCAACATATTATTATCTCATGGATTCAGGTTCTATGGCAACCTTTATTTTTCCGCCCATGCCCTGACCGCTTCCGCCGCCGCCCGGTTCATTCCGGGCACCGCGGCCAGCGTCTCCGTATCCGCTGCCCGGATCGCCTTCAGGCTTCCGAAGGCCTTCAGCAGGGCTTTGCGCCGGGCAGGCCCGACGCCGGGAATATCTTCCAGCTGTGAGTGGATAGAGGCCTTGCCCCGCAGCGTCCGGTGATGGATGATGCCGAACCGGTGCGCCTCATTCCGTACGCGCTGTACCAGCTGCAATTCAGGCGTACGGTGATCCAGCAGGATTGGTTCCTCTGCGTCCGGCAGCCAGATCTCTTCCAGTCTTTCCGCTAGGCCGAACATCGCCGGCGGTTCCATTCCCAGATCCAGGATCGCCTGCCGTGCGAACCGCAGTTGCTGCGGACCGCCGTCAATCAGAATCAGCTCCGGCAGGTCGGTAAACTTTCCTTCCGCCGCTCCTTCTTCCTTTTCCCGCGCCGCGTGCGCGTACCGCCTGCTCAGCGTTTCATACAGGGAGGCGAAGTCATTGGCGCCTTCCACCGTCCGGATCCGGAAATGCCGGTATTCCTTCCGTGCCGGTTCGCCGTCAATAAACACCACCATGGCCGCCACGCTCTGGACGCCCTGGGTGTTGGAAATATCATAGCCTTCAATCCGCCGGGGGTATTTGTCCATCCCCAGGATCTTTCCCAGGTTTTTCGCCGCTTCCACCGTACGTTCCTCATGAATGGTCCGGCGGGCATTCCGCTTCATCAGGGCGTCCCGGGCATTCTTCTCCGCCAGCAGAACCAGTTCATGCTTTTCTCCCCGCTGCGGCGTCGCTACGGTCACCGCTGAACCTTTCTTTTCCCGCAGCCAGAACTCAAGCTGTTCCGCGGCGCCTTCCGGCAGTGTCTGGCACAGCACGTTCCGGGGAATCAGCCCGGCCTGCTCGTAATACTGCGTCAGGAAGGAGGCAATCACCTCTCCGGGCTCCTCCCCTCCTTCCCGGGGCAGGGCAAAATGATCGCCGCCCACCATCCGGCCTCCCCGGACATACAGGATCTGGATCATCGCGTCCAGCCCGTCCTGGGCCAGGGCGATCAGGTCCTGTTCGCTCCGGTCCGTCCGCAGGGCAATCTGGCGTTCCATCAGGCCCTGCACGTCCCGGATCTTATCCCGGATTGCCGCGGCTTTTTCAAAACGAAGCGCCGCGGCCGCTTCTTCCATATCCTTTTTCAGTTTTTTCAGAACGCTGTCATAGTCCCCTCCCAGGAAGCTCAGTACGCCCTCCATCATTTCCCGGTAGGTTTCCTCCGTGCACTTCCCGGCGCAGGGAGCCAGGCACCGGCCGATGTCATAATTCATGCAGGGACGTTTGGGGTTCTTCGGCGGAAGAACCTGTTTGCAGGAGCGGATGGGAAACACATCCCGCACCGCTTCGATCACCTGCCGTACCGCGTTGGCGCCGATATACGGTCCGAAATACTTTGCCCCGTCCTTTTCCATCTTCCGGCACAGCTCCAGCCTGGGAAACGGCTGGCGCATGTCCACCTTCAGGTACGGATAATGCTTGTCATCCTTCAGCAGGATGTTGTAATAGGGCTTATGCAGTTTGATCAGATTGCATTCCAGAATCAGAGCTTCCAGGTTTGTCTCGCACAGCAGCACGTCAAAATCGTCAATGTGCGCGATCATGGCCGCCACCTTGGGTGTGTGGGCGGTGTCGCGGAAATAGCTCCGGACCCGGTTTTTCAGGTTGACTGCTTTCCCGACATAGATAATCTCACCCGAGGCGTCCTTCATCAGATAACAGCCTGGGGAGTCCGGCAGCATCCGGATCTTTTCCTCCAGCTTTTCTCCCCAATTGATCACTGTCCTGTTTCCTCCTCCCGAAAGAAAAGAAGCGGAATCCCGCTTCTGCTGTCTGTTATTCCAGGCTTACGACAATATCCTGCATTTCCGCCAGTCCCGTCTGCAGCGCGGTGACATATTCGCCGGTTGCCATTCCTGTGGAAAGCACATTCAGGAAGCGGTCCACGTCGTTCAGCAGGATTTGCAGTTTTCCATCCTCCACAAACGGCTGTCCGTTTTCGGCGCTGTTCAGGTTGTTGATGACCCGCATAGCATGAATATTGCTCCTCACGCGGGACAGGATGGAAGCGGAATCCGCGCCGGCCGTCCGGCTCAGGTTGGTTGTATCCGTATAAGCTTCCTTGCATTCCTTCTGCATCTGCTGGATGTAAAGCATATGGGCATTGTTTTTACTCAGCATCATGGGAACGCTGATAATCAGCAGCGCAATGACCGCCGCGAGCAGCAGCAGGATGATCACGTTTCTGATCCGGTTATGATTAATCTGTGAGAGAGACATTGTGCCGTCTCCCATCTGGGAATAACGTCTGTACACGGCTTTCCCTCCTTTACAGGTGTATTGTAACATAATCGCAATATTCCGTAAAGGCGAACAAAATCAGCGCCTGCAGGCTCCGTCGGTACATAATCGTTCCGTTCTTTTTCGCCTTTCCTCTCTTTCCCTGACTCGCTGACTAATACAAAAAAACCCGCACGCGGCATATGCCGGTGCGGGTTTCGGTTGCTCAGCCCTGCTTCTGCTTGTGCTTCGGGTTCTCGCAGATGACCATGACGCGGCCCTTGCGCTTGATGATCTTGCACTTTTCGCAGATCGGCTTCACAGACGGACGAACTTTCATCGTTGTACCCTCCTCATTCAGGATCAGTTCTTGCTGCGCCAGGTGATCCGGCCTCTGGTCAGATCATAGGGCGATAGTTCAATCGTTACTTTGTCACCGGGGTAGATCCGGATGAAATTCATCCTCATCTTGCCGGAGATATGCGCCAGGATCTGGTGGCCGTTCTGAAGTTCCACCTGGAACATGGCGTTGGGCAAAGCTTCAATCACCTTGCCTTCCATTTCGATTACGTCGCTCTTGGACAAACTCAGTCCCCCTCTCGCAGCGAGCGTTTATCGGCAAAACCGTTCTCTTCCAGCGCTCTTCTCAGATCGCTGTTCTGCAGCGCTCCGCCTTCGGGCCGCAAAGCCTTCAGGTTCAGCAGCACCGGTTTTGCGCGCAGATGTTTCGTCTTTTTCTTCTTCGGGTTCTCCAGCCTGTGGTGTGTACCGTCAGCAATCATTACGATGTCTTCGGATACTTGCTCCAGGATCAGGAAGCAGTTCCCCTTATCCCTTCCCTGCGTGCTTTCCACCACCCTGCCGGGTTCGAAGCTGAAAGGCTCTTTCATCCTTATTCCTCCCAGTTAAATCCGGGAAGGGTCAGGATTTCCGGAAGCCCTTCTTCCGTGATGGCGATGGTATGCTCATAATGGGCAGTCAGGCTGTGGTCCACCGTCCGGGCACACCAGCCGTCCTCGTCAATCGAGAGCCGCCAGTTGCCTGCGGCAATCATGGGTTCCACTGCCAGGGTCATTCCCTTGCGCAGTCTCATCCCGCGGCCGGGCTCGCCGTAGTTGTATACGGCGGGATCCTCGTGCATCTCCCTGCCGATTCCGTGTCCGGTAAATTCGCGAATCGGGGAAAACCCGTTCGCTTCGGCATGGGCCTGGACCGCATGGCCCACATCGCCCAGCCGGTTACCGGCCACGCACTGCCTTACGGCTTTCCAGAAGCATTCCTCCGTAACCCGGATCAGCTTCTCCGCTTCTTCGCTGATGGTTCCGACGCCCGCTGTAAAAGCGGAGTCAGCCTGCCAGCCGTCAAGAAGCAGCGTACAGTCGATCGAAACAATGTCTCCGTCTTTCAGGATCCTTCGATCGCTGGGAATGCCGTGCACCACCTCATCGTTGATACTCGCGCAGATGCTGCAGGGATAGCCCTGGTAGTTCAGTTCGGATGGAATCGCGCGGTGTTTCCGGATCAGTTTTTCAGCCAGGATATCCAGCTCCGCTGTAGTCACACCGGGCTTGATAGCCAGGCGGACCTCATCCTCCACCTCACGCAGGATCTTCCCTGCTTCGCGCATCTTCGCGATCTGGTTCGGATTCTTCAGACTGATCATGCTTTCGCTCCGAGTGCGTTCATGATTGCTGTGAAGATACCGTCAATATTCTGGTCTCCGGCAATCACTTTCAGCAGGCCCTTCTTCTCGTAATAACCGATCAGGGGCGCTGTCTGGGCATGATATACTTCCAGCCGGTTCAGTACGGTTTCGGCCTTATCGTCGTTCCGCTGGATCAGCTCCTCACCGCATTTGTCGCAGGTGGTCTTGCCGTTCAGCATGCTGACATGATAGGTCGCACCGCATTTGAGACAGACGCGACGTCCGCTCAGCCGGTCTACCAGCACCTGATCGTCCACTGCCAGTTCAATGACGTTGTCGATCGTTGCGAAGGTATCCAGGGCTTCCGCCTGCGGTACAGTACGGGGGAATCCGTCCAGGATGTAACCGCCTTTGCAGTCATCCATGGCCAGCCGTTCCTTCACGATGTCGATGATGACTTCGT
>Ga0256407_10014611_pt1 | contig 10283 bp, 10 predicted proteins | sample RumenRJG_04DNA_FD_193489 | JGI IMG/M metagenome (GOLD analysis project Ga0256407, IMG submission 193489) | Bovine rumen microbial communities from Lethbridge, Alberta, Canada - RJG_04 | ecosystem: Host-associated > Mammals > Digestive system > Stomach > Rumen | place: Canada: Alberta... | reverse complement strand
TATTAAATAGAGTAAAATAAGTAAGCATAACCTGTATACAAACAAAGACTATATGCTCATTATATAAAGAACCAGGACGAAATTTGTTAAGCATCATTGCAACACTAATCGCTGTTAGTTTTCTATATATGTCGATATTATAGTCAAGTAGTTTACTCTCTCTGAAGTTGATCCTTTTTCCATAAGTAGCCTTTATATAATCCGTAAGCTTAAATGATAACAGAGAAGATAACAGTAAACGCTTCGTCTTATTGCCATTTACTATTTCTATAGAATAATCATTTAACAAAGAATACTCTATTTTATTTAACATGGAGTTTTTTATCCAGGTAGAATACAATAGATTAGGTTGCTGATTCTGCTCTTTCATTGCTGCAATCATTGCATTAACCATTCGTGCAAGGTAACTAGTGTTGCAGTCTGAAATGTCTTTCAGATTGCCGAATTTTTCTTTGCATAAAATATCTTTCAGTTTCATTTTGTTTAAATTTAAAATGTTTTCTACTTATTATACTGCTGTTATACAAATTTGTTTTCATCCCAATTTATTATTCCATATATAAAGTATATGAGGTAAAAGATTTGCATGAAAAGCGCCAGCTCTTACTGGCAGGCGCTTTCATGCGTTTTTTTTATTAAGAAAAAAACTATAGTAACGTGTTTTGCCACATTTGCGTTTGCCACATTCGTTTGCCACATTCACATTCCTATCAGATGCACAAATCATACTAATAATTATACCATAACAATAGATATCAGTTTTACAGAATACGAATCTAAAATGTAGAAAACCGTTAGCCATAGAGTAAGCATAATTAGTCGTATCAAATGATTTGGGTCCAAATTTCTCAAGGGTTGCTTTTAGTTTTTCTGTTATTTCCAGGAAAACACATGCCATTTAGAAATGTCTGAAAACATGCTCTTATAGAGGTTGACCAACGTTTTTATTATAATAGCATTTCCTGCCATTTTGTAGAGTTGACCTTCAGGAACACCAGAAGAAGTGAGTTTGATAATGCTTTCCTCATCTACACTCATTAAACGAAAGCACTCTGACGGTGTTAGCCTTCGAAGCCTAAAATAATCTCCAATACCCAGATTCTTAATCTGCGCAAGGATGTCATTCATACTTCCATTGATAATCTCAAACGTCCGTTCAGTATCAGCAGCTGCCATATCGATTATCTCCATATAAGGAATTATAACTTGCTCTGAGGTATGCCATATCTCAAGTACACCAGGTCTTGGATAATGGGTTGTTGACAACAATCTTTTATAGTTGTTCTTTCCATAGTTCTTGTCAGCAACTAAAGTCGGACATACATGAATGTTATACCCCTGACATGATGGCGTTATTATCTTTTTGACGCACTTACCTTTATTATGAATCTGGGGCATGTCGAAATCAGTAGCTGTCTTATCTGTCAAATTTAGAACAAATGCAGCAGCATCCTCCTCTGAGAAATAATATTTTTCATCTACATTTTCTTCCAACAGTGATTCTGCTTGAACTTTGCAACCTACTGGTTCCGGAAAATAGATATTCTTCTTAATGTCATTTCGTATTGAGACTAAGAATGCTCTGTTCCTGTTCTGCGGGACACCGAAATCAGCTGCGCACATAGTTGACCAGGTGTTGCGGTAGCCATAATCGGAAACGGTGTTTCTCCAATTCTCAAACTCCCCCTCGAACTTTGTCTCAAGCAATGGAGGGACATTCTCAAGAATACAGACTTTTGGTCTTTTGACTCTGATTGCATCACGGATATACCAGATAAGAGAAGAAGGTGTGCCAGAGCCTTCCGTCATACCCTTTTGAGCACCTGTTCTAGTTAAGCTTTGGCAGCAGGACGAGTAAAAAAGCACATCGAAATCTTGTACTTTATCCCAATCAACTTTCGTAATGTCAGAGTAGTGATAGCTCTTTGCTTCCGGAAATAGAGCATTGTGGCTAACGATAGCATCCTTGTCAATCTCACACCATCCGACCAACTTGAACTCAATGAGACATCCCTTTGTCTGACGGTTATACCATTCTGCATACTGACGAAGAGCCAAAAACTGTGTGTCAAAGCCCGCAAATGCAGAGAATACCTTGATAATAATCTTCTTTTTCATAATGTAATTGCTTTTTTGTTACTTATTTTTTAGACATAGCATCCCCAGGGAGGCTCTTTCTAGCACTCTGACAAGAGTGCCGAAAGAGTCCCTCAACTTAGATGCAAGGAGTTAATTGAATAATGCGCTTAGGCTTTCATCACGCTTTATGAACTTGATGTGACATTTGTAGGAATGGGGGGATTTTACAGTCCACAGACTCACATAATGTATGAAATAGGTCAATGTTGTATTGGCTCAAGTATTTAGCAAGAGTCTCTCCCGAGGTGTCAGGCAACTTAAGCCTGGATTCGTGCGCAGTTTTCTTGAGAAAGCACCGAATACTCTGACTGGAAGCGCTTGGCCTAAGCCCCATAAGTCTAGACTCCAAATCATCAATACCTTTACCAATAGCCTCGTTGAATCGTTCTACAGCTTTCTTACCAACTTTCCCACCCAGAGGCTTGACCATAGTCGCGCTCTTGGCCATCCCTTTAGCTACCGCCTTGTCCGCTGCTGTCGGCTTGTTATGCTCAGTACAAGTCGGCTTCTTTTCTGCAAGTTGCTTGCTCCGTTCAATTATTGTCTGAAGGACCCAAATAATTTGCTCACGGAGTTCGGGCTGGTTCATACCTGCAACACAGAATGAAATACTGATAGCACCCTCAATAGTAATGTTATCACCATTAAAGACAACATTGCTCACTACTCCACAGCTCTTCGTCCGATACAGCCGTGGTACATCCACGAACTCCGCAAGTTCGTAGAGATTGCCAGTACAAGCATAATGCTGAAGAATAAATTCCACCAGCATGTTAGCTTCTGCAGAATCGGAATAATTAACACTTGCCACTGTCGTGACATTACTTACCTCGTTGCTTACTGCTGCCGGCTTTGCGGCAATCTTCTTGTCTTTACGCATAGTTTTATTTTTTTTACTAATTAATTGATTATATATATTATTAATTGCATCTACTACAGTTGCAAGTTTTCTTGCTCTAACGACAAACTTATCACTCTCAACACCAAACTGGTTGGTAAAAGTTACAACGATCTGATTGTATTCGTCGGCACCAAACTGAACGTACATGCCATCAACCTTATGTCCAACGAGGTCGTTGTTGACAGTGGTCCTGCATCCTGTGTGATACAGATATTTGATGTTGTCACCAAGCTTCTCCATGCTAGTGGGCAATGAGTCCAATGTAAAAAAGTTCAGTTCCATAATTATGCAGCGATTAAAAGTTGATACATTATCTCCATCTCATCCCTCTCCATAAGAGCTTTGATGACAGCTATCGCTATCTTGTTGTAAGGATTAGTAGCAGCGGACTCTTTGGTATTGAAGTCATGCTCCTTAGCACAGTAAAGAGTGTAACGCTTGTCCACGCCCTCGACCTCGAACCATAACCTACGATGTGACACAAAGTGGAAGGTAATAAATCCATTAGTAATGGCATTCACCTCTTTTGTTACATCTTCAAGAGATGCGTTCGTTCGCACTCCACCCATGCTGTAATCAAACTTTTTTATGGGGTCATAAAAAAGTTGTCGTCTTGCATCCTGGCATTTTTCCTGAAGTTTCGTTGCTAGTTCTTTGACTAGTGATGCTTCATTAGTGAAAAACAAATCTGATGTTACCTTGTTCATTTTTTCTTGCTTTTATAATTTTCTGCTGCAAAGATAAAAAGAGGTTTTTTCTTTTTCTTTCCAGCGTAATTATAGCGTAAAAAAATGTCTCGCGGATCCAAGTTCTAAAGAAATAGAACGATCTTTTAAAAAAGTGTTTAGGCCTTTCCTGTCTCAGTTATTTAGTTTCAAATGATGATGAAAATACCTAGTTCAGGACTGAAAGAGCTAATATTTGTATAATAAAAAAGGAATAGAGTTTTCGTCTCTCTACTCCTTAGTGGGATTATAGTTGGGATATAATGTCAACCTTTATAGTATTCTCGTTTACGCATTTCTCTGACTACTGTTTCCACCATTTCATTTGAGATTAAACTAAAATTCCCATCTTGATCATACCTTGTTAAGAATTTATTGTTGTTTTTGTCGCCCGTAATACCATATGGAAAAACAAGTTCATTAAATGCATTAGTTGCACTTTGTCTGAGCAAATATGGGGAACCTTTTAAAAAGGGAATAGGATAACGGTAAAATACACCTAGAATATTAAATAGCAATGCAATATTACATTTATATGTACATCCTTTATTTAACTCGATTTTTTTTATCAATTGAGCGGGTCTATTTTGTGTCACTATTTTAATAAAACCTTCCTTCTTTAATATATTTCTTATCATTTTGATAAGATTGTCAATACTAATTACGGTTTCATTCACGTATGGGCTATTAAGTATAGGTTTTAGAAAGTGAATCAAATCATCTATAGCTTCTACATTTTTTTTGTACCACTCTATTTGATTCCAATTTTTTATTTTAGCCATTAATTTCATATCATCTAAATCAGCATTGGCTATTATTTTATTCATAATATACAACTTTTCATAAAAGCCTTCTTGACTCTCAGAATTGTTTCTCCTTATCAATTCAAAGAAGTAATATAACAATTTACCATCAACCACGATTTCCTGTGGAGACAGAGTGTTTACGCTATTATAGATTAGGTAATAATAACACGTCTGTGCTTTCCTTGATTCCTCAATACTAATTTCGTTTAGCCTAGATAATTCATCAAAAAATAAGTAAGACCAACTTTGTATCTTCTCTGGATGTGCTAAGGCCGAATGTAGTTGCCGCGCTTTAATATAACTATCCCATGTCGTTCCTTTATTTTTTTCGTATTCATCTTTTATTCCTTTTATGAGTTGCATGAGCTTTACAACACCTTTATCAAATGGATTCGGGTCACGTAAATATGCCAATTCTTTATCTGACAATTCAACTTCATAAAAACCACCATCATATCTTCTAATATTGTAAATTACAGGGGTCGCATCGTATTTTGTTCCCGAAATTTTGAGACAGAGTAATTTGGGGGTATCATTTGCGCCATTTACTGGTTGATAATCTCCACGTAGCAGTTGTAAAATACAGTAAGAATCTTGACGACGACAGTTATTGTTCAAAGAAAAGTAATCAACTATTCTCAGCAAAAAATCATCACTATCATAAGCAACATCTCTAGGTTCAATCCGAAACAAATTCCTACTAACAAACGGTTTTAACACTCTTATTTGTTCTTCTACTTCTGTTGAGCGCATTGTATAAAGCATGATTCTTAAAGCTAGATAGTACCTGTTAATAACAGATTGGAATTCCATTCTGAAAACAAATTCGTATGGCTCAGAACGATGTTCACGCCTATTAGCTTTCATTTGAGCGAAGTTTGCCAATGAGAGAATCCAGGTATTAGTAGACAGACAATCAATATTTTTTTTCTTACCTCTGAAGCTATCATTAACTATTTGTCGTTTTGATTTGTGTCCATAGTAATTTAAAATCCCAACTAACTTATTGAGTTCATATTCATAATCTTCGTACTCAGGAGTACTTAGTGAGGTCTCTCCTGTTCTCATCTCTATTCTTTTCAATTGTGAGAATGGCGATTTTAGGAAGTTACCATAATCAACTCCAAATAGCGTCTCTGCCATCATTAACCTAAAGACTTCGTCTCTTGGGTATTCATTTAAGTACTGCCTATACAGAGGAAAAACCGACTTATTCTTGTCAAACGACATAATATGGTCCGGAACTAATAAGGCATAATTGGCAACTTCTTTGAGCTTACCTTGCGAATCATAAGATGAAATCTTCATATACAACCATTTTTAACATTACACTATCTGAAACTACATAGCAATCCATAAGACCTTCTAGCAGAAAAGCCACTGCATACTTGCAAGAAGCTCATCCTTTAGTGTTTTAGTCTTAACCATGCTTTGTGCCCAGTAGCATACAATTGTATACAAGATACAGAGTGTCCTAAGTTCTGAAGGCAGCGCACAAAAGTGTCAGCAAAACTTTTTTCTCAGAAAATCCTATCACCGATACCAATTCCACAGAGATGGCCATTAAGTGACATAGTTTGCTTCGGCCGTTTAAATTAAACGCCTCCGCAATTGCAAAGATAAGAATTGTTTGGCAAACATCCAAAGAATAATCTTCATAAGCCAGCCACATTTATAATCTTTTAAGGTTCAAGCAAAAATGAAGGACATATTGGAGGATTACCAAATCCGTGATAATGAGTATATAACAAGCGCATTACAGATGCCTCTAAGTGACATCTGTCAATCATTGCAAATGTAATTTTTAAAATAAATTACGCTAGAAATACGCTGAGCCAGAATTGACTCCAATTCTTTTTAATTTTGCCATCGAAAACGATATTATAAAATAATTGTTGCACATAAAAAAGAATCAAACGTGGTTGATGTTCAGGGACTGACCACAAAGAGAAATTCGATTATAAGTTACGGCTTTGACAGTAAGCTTTTGTTTAATAATTTAAAATTAGGATTATGAAAGAGAATTTGATTATGAGTACCGTTTACAATGTGTTGATGGATGAAGGCTATCACCCTAAGATAAAGAAACGCAATCCCGAAACGACTGCTATAATATTCGAGACAGAAGGTCACTTCTTAATGGTATTTCCTCGTGGTGATAATTACATTGAGCTCAGCGCTATTGTTAGTATGGAATACTCTGAAAACTTCGGTCGTTTGGATTTGTATAAACTAGTTAGCGGCTTTAGGTGTATGCAAGTAGCATGTATTTTAGCCAAAGAAAACAAGAAGCGTTGGGTTTTCGCTTTAAGCTTTGGGTCGATGGTGTTGAACCCGAATGATGTAAAAAGTGTACTTGATGAAGGGATTAGAACCATTGCAGCTTGTGTTGAAGAGGTTAAATATGAATACTCTATTGCTAACTAAAGACAACAGATTTTTGAAGGCTGCGTAAATCATCGAACTAGCATTGGAGATGGGCAGGGTTGCAAGAAAATATCCAACGGGAAGGCTTTACCTTCGTACGCCGGCAAAAGTCGACGAGGATAAGCTGTATCCTGTCTATCTCTGTTATTTCTGCGGAGGGAAAAAAATACGTCAAAACACAAATATCATGAGTATGAAAAAAGACTGGAATCAAAACGCCAACCACGGTATCGGCGAACTTCGCGCAAGTTATGGTTCTGATTATAAGAAAAAAAACCAAGCGCTTCAAAAGCTGCTCAGAAAAGTTGATAGTAACATCTTTGACTTTGTGATGATAAATGGCGAGATTAGTCCGGACATCATCCTGGGCTTTATCTGCGGTGATGACAGACCATTGCGAGCAGACAAGGGGCAAAGCTTCGTCGCTTATGCACTTGACGTTCTTGGAAAGCAGTATAAAAGACAAATGATAGGTATTTCTACTTACAAGAACTCTATTTGCATTCTGAACCAATTCACGAACTATCTGAGTGAGAAGGAAGGCAAGCAAGGAGGTGAACTATACGTTGGCAACATTACCGAGGAACTTGTACGCGACTTTGTGACGTGGGGACTTGAACGGGGACGTAACACTAACACGGTAAAAAAATACCTAGAACTTATCTGCAAGTTATGTAGATGCGCTTCTGAGGAAAGATTACTCTGTAAGACATCTGCTCAAGCAATTAACAATATCATATTGAAAACAAACTTAGACGAGAGTTCAAGCCGACCAATCAAGTATCTAACTCCTGATGAGATGAGCAGGTTCGTCAACATAGACAGGAGTGTTATAAGTGACAAGGATATTGAAGTTCTTGACATGTTCAAGTTCTCATTACTTTCCTGTGGACTTCGTATAAGTGACATCATCACGCTAAGGTGGTGCGACATTGATTTTGAAAAGAAAGAGTTGCGCAAGATTCAAGTAAAAACTCGCGGACGCAACATAATACCGCTTACAGATGAAGCATTGGAGATTCTTGAGAAGTGGAAGGAGCGTCATAATAACTTCGTCTTCGGACTACTACAGGATGACTTCGATTTGAGAGATGAGGAAAAGTTGAGAACAAAGCGTAACTCGATAACGTCGGCTATCAATAAACGGCTCAAGAGTATTTCAGAGAATGTGCAACTTGACAAGAAAGTAAGTTTCCACATGGCACGTCACTCATGGGCAGTCTCAGCCCTTGAGCAAGGGATGTCGATGAGTATGATAAGTTCACTGCTGGGTCATACAAGCACTGCCATTACAGAGAAAGTATACGCAGAATTCCGGCAAGACACTAAAGCTGAAGCGATAAGAAATCTAAAGCTCATCATATAAAGATGAGTATTATTAACATTTTAAATTTTATTATTATGGCACAAATTAAAAAGACTGCTGGAAAGACAGCGCCGAGTAACAAACTTGACCTTGCATATAAGTATTTAGACGCAAGATCAGAAGTAGAAAGCCTACCCAAGGCATCTGGTATTGTTATCCTTGAAGGATGCTCTGATGACGATGAAGACTACGATGATTTCACTTTTAGAAAGGCATTCTTTATTTTTAAGGACAATAACGGTAACAATTGCTTGCTTCCAAGGCAACTAGACTATCACTATGATGTGAAGCAGTTCATTAATGTAATGTCAGTTGAGCAAACTGATTATCTTGTGAATTGGTTTACAGCTCAGAAACAGATGGACGCGGCATTTACGTACTACATTGACGATCTTGATGCATTCCTTAGATACATCATTAATAGGGAATTTGATATCACAAAAAAGTACGATGGCTACAACAAATATCGATTGGTTTCTATAACAACAGATAATATTTTATAAGGATTCTTGGGATGTCGTTCTCTAGACCTATTGGCGAAAAGAACGGCATCCTTAGATATGATATAAACATTTAACAACAACAAGGAAATGGGAACAATTATGAATCTTAAAGATTTTCGAAAAGAACTCGAATTATTAGAACATGATAACGAGAATCCGATTGCAGACGTATGGTATGATGAAATCCTTAGAGGGAAAAGCATTTTCCCTGGTCAACCAGAACATATTAAGATATGGTGGGGACTTGATGACAATGAACCAGAACAGAAGAGAATAAAAGATAATGCATCCATTCTTAAGACATCATCTTTTGTAGACATAGAAAGAAAAAAAATTCTTGTTTATGATGACAGAGACGATTATAGTCCAATGTTTGGGGAAGGAGAGTGGATTATTATGCCATTCGATGAATTATTAAAATGGATAGTAGAATATGCTGATTTTTTTAATAGACCTATCCAGTTTGAGTATGAACCTATAGGCATCCTTGAATACGATGATAGAGATGGTTACATCGGAATAGATGATGATTTCAGTAGTGATGAAATTATTAAAATCAAAAGTATATTAGATTGTCATACAGAAGTTATCTGGAACATGTTACAAACTTACGAAGATGATATCAGCAGCACAATACTCTCGTACTATTTTGAGCGACGTAAAATAGACTACGAATTGGAAACTACTGAGTACACCGTGACAAATAAAATCGAAGCTTTTATAGACAAGCTGTTATCTGAACATGATATAAAAAACTGCTCTTTCACGGTAGAAGCATCTATATCCTATAAGCGGTGGGATTATCCTGGAGAGGTTAGTATTGGTTGTGCTGTAATTATAGAATTAGAACAACCATCGGATTAGACTTTATTATCAAAAGTTGAAATCAAGTTCATCAACTACTTCGCCAAGAGTATCTGGTAGGAACTCCGCGTAAACTTTCTCGGTCACTGCCGTCGAGGTGTGGCCGAGAAGTCTGCTTATCTTGCTTATCTCAACACCTTTCTCAAGAGCGAGTACGGCCCAGGTGTGCCTGGCCCAATGGAATGTTATCTCAAATTCAAAGTTTGCGAACTTCGACTGCCGCTTCAGAGAGGTGTTGATAGTGGCTGTGACGGAATTTCGCCGTTTGCGCAGCTCTTCATCGCTGTTCAAGTCGAACTTGTCGGACAAGAGTCCGAATACGAAGACTTTGTAGCGACCCTTCCAGCGATTCAATATTTCGATGGCTGCTTCTCTAATGGGTATAACATTACGGTTACGGGTCTTCACCTGAATCTTTCTGATGACCAGCTTCTTGAGGTCAATATCGACCCAGCGCAGTGTCATCATATCTATGAGACGTAATCCACAGGCATAGAAGGAAAACATAAACATATCGTGGAACTCTTTCATACGGATGTGCTGAAGAGTCTC
>Ga0256407_10014609_pt1 | contig 10285 bp, 7 predicted proteins | sample RumenRJG_04DNA_FD_193489 | JGI IMG/M metagenome (GOLD analysis project Ga0256407, IMG submission 193489) | Bovine rumen microbial communities from Lethbridge, Alberta, Canada - RJG_04 | ecosystem: Host-associated > Mammals > Digestive system > Stomach > Rumen | place: Canada: Alberta | collected... | reverse complement strand
CAGCGGAAGTCATTGTCGCGCTTGCCGATGTAGGGCAGCAGGTCTTTGGCGTAGAGGATGCCCCGGATGTTGTCGGGCGTTTCGCTGTAGACGGGCATGCGCGAGTAGCCGGTCTGGACCACACGGGCCACAACGTCGTCAAACTTAGTGTCATAGTCGATGTCGACCACGTCGACACGGGGCCGCATGATCTCGTTGACCGTCTTGTTGCCGAAGGTGAGGATGCCCTCGAGCAGCTCCTTCTCGTCCTCGCTCTTGACTTCGCTCGCCTCCAGAGCTCGGGTGAGGTCCTCGGTCGAGAGGTCTTCGGCCTGACTCGACACTACCCGGTTCACGATGTGGGTGCTCTTGACCATGAGACGCGACAGGGGCGAGAACAGCTTGACCGACAGGCGCAGCGGGCCGGAGGCAAAGGCGGCAAACTTGACGTTATAGCTGGTGGCGTAGAGCTTGGGAATGACCTCGCCGAAGAGCAAGATGAGAAAGGTGAGGATGACCGTCTGCACCAAGAAATCGGCCACCTTGCCACCAGGTGTGTCCGGAAAACTGAACATCTGGTTCATCGCATAGTTGAGCACGATGATGATCATGATGTTGACCAGGTTGTTGCCGATGAGGATGGTGGCCAGCAGACGCTCGGGGTTCTTGAGCAGCCCGGTGACACGGTCGCGGGCGCGTTCGTCCTCGATGGTCTCGACATCATCGGGGCGCAATGAGAAAAACGCGATTTCACTGCCCGAGTTGAAGGCTGACAGGAACAGTCCCGCCAGTGCCACAAAGATGGCAACCAGTGAGCCTAGTGTGGGTGCATGAAAGACAATGGGTGACTGCCCGGCCACAGGCATGGCGGCACAGAGGAGATTCAACAATGACGATAACGGGTCAGGATCCAAAGTGAGTTTATAGTTTATAGTTAAAGTTTATAGTCTAGAGCTTTGGGTGGCTTTCTCACGCACGTTAGCTGTCGGATGTCAGCTAGCGGAAGCACCCTCGGCGGTGCAAAGATACTGCATTTTTCTGAAATGGCACACGATTTGCATAGTTTTTTGTACCTTTGCAAAAAAATATTGTGACAATGATGCGACGTATTTTACTCATCCTGCTGATGCTCACGGCCATAGCCATGGGCATGAATGCACAACAATACCATGCTCGCCATGACTCGGTGTGGGTCTACAACTCGTGGGAATCCATCCTGGAGCAGTGGCCCGACACGATTGTCATCAACCCCGAAATCACCGTCTGGACCCCATACGACTTTGAGTTTGAGGCCATCGACAATGCTGTGACCCACATGTTCAAGAAGCGCACTGTGGCTGTGGCCATCGGCGACACGACGTGGCTGGTCAACACCCAGTGGCTGCGCGACAACAAATTCAAGGGCGACTGCAAGAAGATGGACGACTATGCACCGCTCTTCTTCAACGCCAAGGTGGCATTCATCGAGTGTGTTCCCACCCACACCAGCCTGGGCATGGCTCTGCTGGGTTCGCTGGTGGGCGACTCGGAGGCATTCACCGCCGACCCGTGGAACGATCCTGCCGACTACTTCTGGATTGACTTTGAGGCCAAGCGTGTGGACAAAGTTGACCACAAGAAGCTGAGCGAGCTGCTGGACATCTACCCCGACCTGCGGCGACGCTTCGAGCAGATGCACGACTACAAGGAGCGCTACATGGTCAAGTCGTTCTTTATCGACTATGTGCAGCGCGTGGCTCGCGACCCGTCGTACCCTTACATCATCGACCGCCTCTATCCACCCCTGCCGCTACAGTGAGTCGAAGTCGATGCTCACCTGCCGCCAACATCAACACAATGGGACTGCACCATTCAGTGCAGTCCCATTTGTTGATGTTAGTCTTTAGCTGTTAGTTGTCAGACACTAGTCGTAGATGTAACTAACAACTAAGAACTAAAAACTTACTTGCCGAGCATGATGTTGATCACGGCATTGACATCAGCGATGTCGATGTCACCATTGCCTGTCACATCGCCGGCAGCCGTTCCCTCGGCCTTGCCCAGCATCATGTTGATGACACCATTGACATCAGCAATGTCGACCACTCCGTTGCCGTCGATGTCGCCCGTGACAGTCTCGGTGATGTCGCCGAAGCGTTCGGCACGCAGCAGGTTAGAGTTGGCCACGCCACAAGCCACAGGGTTGGTCGAGTCATACTCCGAGACAAAGGCGATGATGGCCAGGTTGTCCTTGACCCAAGCGTCGTTGACATCGAATGTGCACTCATAGCGGTAGTTGTTGCCATTCCACACAATCTCCTCGCCCCAAGCGGCATTGACTGCGCGGCCCACATTGTGGTGAGTGAACGCACCAGAGGCACCAGACTGCGAGGTGGTGGTGATGTTGTCCTCGACCAGCGACACCGTCATGCGCGGCGGCAGGGTGGTGAAGGTAGTCTGGGCACGCTCGCCGGTGACGATGACCTTGAGCTGTCCATTGTCCAGATAGCCGGCCTTGATGTCGACAGTGACAAATGCCGGCTCGGCCTGGCGGTCTCTGATCATGCCCTCAAGCTGTGCCAGCGAGCCAGGCAGGTCGACCGGCGTCTTGGCCAGCAGGGGATAGCGGTCCATCATCAGTGCCGGAGCGTAGGTGCCGCCACCATCGTTGTAGAACCACTCGTAGGTCTGGTCGAAGTCGGTGGTGAAGTCGTCGTAGTAATATCCGCTGTGGTGCTCCCACAGGATGACGTCGCCGAACTCAGGCTTATCCATTGCCTCGTGCAGCCAGCCTGCTACGCGTGGGCAGTTGGGGCAGCGCTCGGTGGTGAACTCCTCGACCAGCACGTTGCGGACAAACACGTTGTCGATAACCAGGAACGTGGTCTGAGCCGTGTTGTTGTCCATGTTGATGTCCTGTCCCTCGGCCAGGTCTTGCAGTGTCACCGTCATGTTGACCGCCTCGTCGGGCACGGTGGTGATCATCTCGGGCTTGACAACAAAGTTGACTTGCTGCACCTCGTTGTAGGCGATGGGGCGGTTGATGTCGACCACGACCGGCTGCTCATAGCCCTCAAAGCTGCAGACAGCCTTGTAGCCGCTGATAGTGGTCAGAGCCATGTTGCGCACGGTGGCCGTCACCTCGATCTCACCCGACTTGAGCGAGAGATACTTGCTGGCCTTCACACCCTGCAGCGCCAGGTCGTGCTGGGGCAGGTTGTCGCCATAGACATCGGCCTCGATGCAGAGCACACCGCGGTCGCTGCGGTCAGTCCACTCGCCGTTGCCATATTGTACAAACAGTCCGTTGGGCTGGGGATTCATCAGGATGGACAGCGCCATGGTGGTGCCCTTCTGATAGAACGAATAGCCCATGTAGAATCCCTCGGTGTCCTCAGGAATCTCATAGGGGGTGTCGAGCGTGAACTCGTTCCATCCCTTGTCCAGGGCGGGAGTAGTTGACTTGGTCAGCGTGTCGGCCACCAGGTCCTCACCGTCGAGGCTGGTGCGAATCCACACGCGCAGCGAGTCGACGTTACTCTTGCTGGCCAGTCCGGCACGGATTTTCTCAATGCGGTTGCCCACCAGCGTCTTGGCCTGGCCTGCCGGGATGAAGACAGCCCCCGACACCCAGATTTTCTTGTCCTTGCTGTAGAAGTCGGCTGTTCCGACCGTGGTCACCTGGCCGTCGCAATAGCCGACGACAAACGGACCATTCTGCGCCTGACACACACTGGTCAGGGCAAACCATGCGATGAGTAGGGTTAAGATTTTCTTCATAGGTCTTGGTTTAGAGTTTAACAACAATAATGTCTCAATAATTTTTCGTTTGGCAAAAGTACAAAATCTTTTACTAATCGCAAACAAAAGTCCTTAAAAGTTTGTTAAAAAGTTGGCGGCAGCGTTGATTGTCACGCTACCGCCAACACTATCGTGTCTTGAAAAAACCGGTTATCTCACCACCTTGACAGTCTTGACCGTGCCGTCGGCTGCTGTGGTGCGCACAATGTTCACGCCCTGCTGCAGACGGTCAATCTGCTGACCCTTGATGTTGAAGATCTGCTGCGTACCGCCCTGTGCGGCATTGACATCATTGATGGCTGTGTTGCCCGGGTTGATGTCGACGCACATGACAAACATGCCGCCCGAGCCGGGAATGACGTTCCAACTGTCATCATACTGATCTTCCTGGGTGTAGAAGATATAGGCATAGTTCTCGTCATAGACCACCGACAATCCGTTGGTTTTGAAGTCATCTTCGCAGATTTGCCTGCTCCACTCGGTGTCGCCGTCATCATTGAGCTTGACCACCATGAAGTTGGCACCATTCCAACTCGTCGAGTTGCCATAAAGGACGACCCAACCATCCTCCTGCGGGATGACCTTGACCGGGGTGTAGCCCCAGCTGCTGCCACCGTCCAGAGCACGACCGTAGAAGTAGTCGCCCGGCAACATATAGTCGCCATCGAGGCTGAACTTGTTGACATACATGTAGTCATCGCCCAGCGACTGCGCCCAGGCCACCATTGCCTGGTCGTCACGCACGGCCAGAATGCCGTTGGTGGCGTCACCGTCGACACTGCCATGGCACATCACACCGCCCTGCGGCAACACCTGGCCATCGGCAGTGATGTGATTCACCACCTGGTAGCCGGTGACGGCCTCCAGCTTGCGATAGGTGAGCATCAGGCCACCGTCGGCATCAACTGCACATTCGGGCTTGGGGAAGTAGAATCTGCCTGCGAGCGGACCCTCGTCGATATTGACCGGGTCGGCCCAGACATTCTCACCGGCGGCATTCAGGCGCATGGCATCCAAACCTTTGTCCGCGTTGCCACAGAGCACATAGACATCCCCATCCAAGCAGGGTTGCAGCATGAGCATATTGGTCTCGAAAAGCATGTTGTCATCCCACTGGGCTACGCCATCGGCATCAAAGCACTGCAGCTGGTAGTTAGACACTGTTGCAGTTTCGGTCCACTCGGTGTGCGCCATGCAGGCATAGATGTTGTCGCCACTGATGCACAGGTTGGGAGCCATGTCGTTATACTCCTGAGCGGTGGTTGGCGCAACGAAGCGCACACCGTCGGCATCCCACACGGAGTTGCCCTGCTGGTCGTAACGATAGAGGTATACCTCCCAAATCTCGCGGTCGGCAGTCTGCGAACTGCGGGCATCAGTATAGGCCATGATGATGTCGCCGTTCTCGGCCACAGCCAGACCATAGTCGGTGGTCGACGAGCCGGTCTGGTGCGAACCCACTATGATGCCCTCGTCGCCAAACTGCGGCTCGCCATTGGCATCAAACACTTGCAGGTGCAAGTAGTAGCCCGACCCCGGGTCGTCATAACGCAGTCCCTCGGACCAACGGAGCCAAGTGAGGATGATCTTGCCATCGTCGGTGCGGATGGTCTTCATCTGGGTCTGTCCGCTCATCCCAGGCTTGTCGAGCTTGGTCGCGTCCATGTCACTGGGCTGCCACTGAGCAGACATGGTCAGGGCAGCCATCGCCATCAAGGCTAGTGTAAAAATCTTCTTCATTGTGTAAGTTGATTATAGTTAAACATTAAAGTGAACTGTCAAAAGAGTTTGGCGATGTTCTCGGTCATCATCTTGACTGACATGGCCAGCAAGATGATGCCGAAAAACTTGCGCGAAAAGTAGATGCCCGCCTCGCCCAACAAGTGCTGCACACGGTCGGTCGAGCGGATAACGATATAGACCCACAACATATTGATGGCCAGAGCGATGAAGATATTGATGTCGTCATACATCGCCTTGAGCGAGATGAGTGTGGTGAGCACACCTGCACCGGCAAGCAACGGGAACACCAGCGGCACCAGTGTGGCACCGCCCGAGGGGGCATTGTTCTTGAAAATCTCGACATCAAGTATCATCTCCAGTGCCATCAAGAAGAGCAGGAACCCGCCCGCCGCTGCAAACGACTGGATGTTGCAGTTGAACACATTGAGAATCCAGTTGCCGCCGTAATAGAAACCCACCATCAGGATGGTCGAGTAGATGGTAGCCTTGAGGGCGTTGACCTCCTTGCCCTTGGCCCTGAAGTCAAGGATGATGGGCACCGACCCCACGATGTCGATGATACTGAGCAGCACCAGGGTGGCACTGAAGATGTGTGCAAAATTGATTGTTCCCATGCCGTGTTGGCTGTTAGCTGTCTTCCGTTCAGTCTTCCTTGACCTCCCAGCCCAGGGCCGATGCACCGAGGATGGCGGCGTCGGCCTCCTTCATCTCGCTGAAGAGAATCTTGACCTTGCCGCGCCACAGGGGCAGCACATTCTTGTCAAAAGCCTCCTTGATGGGGTTCATGATCAGGTCGCCGCTCTTAGCCAGCCCGCCGAAGATGACAAATGCCTCGGGAGCCGAGAAGGCGGTGAAGTCGGCCAGGGCCTCGCCCAGGATCTTGCCCGTGTAGTCAAAGATTTCCTTGGCCAGCTTGTCGCCGGCTATGGCTGCGTCAAACACGTCCTTGCTGGTGATGTCCTCGGCATTGAGTTCGCGCAACTTCGACTCGTCGCTGCGAATCTCGAGGAACTCGCGTGCCGTGCGCGCCACACCCGTGGCCGAGCAATAGGCCTCGAGGCAGCCCGTACGCCCGCAGCCGCACATGCGGCCGTTGTTGCGCTTCATGATCACATGACCCAGCTCGCCTGCAAAACCGTCGTGTCCATAGACCATCTGGCCGTTGACGACGATGCCACTGCCCACACCGGTGCCCAGCGTGATCATGATGAAGTCCTTCATGCCACGGGCTGCGCCGTAGGTCATCTCGCCGATGGCGGCGGCGTTGGCGTCGTTGGTCACCACACAGGGGATGCCAAACTTGGTCGAGATTTTCTCGGCCAGCGGTATGGGGCTTGGCCAGGGCAGATTGGGAGCACCCTCAATCATGCCGGTATAGTAGTTTCCGTTGGGTGCGCCGATGCCGATGCCGTTGATCTTACCCGCAGCATCGTTGGCCTCGATGACACGAGTCACCTCGGTGTAGAGTTCGTCCACATAGTCGTCAAAGTTGCTGTGCTTGCCAGTCTTGATTGAGTCACTGGCGATGACGTTGCCACGTGCGTCCACGATACCAAAGGCGGTGTTTGTTCCGCCCATGTCGATACCAATTACATAGGGTTTTGCCATTGTTGTTTCGTTTTTTTTGAATGTTTTATTATAGTATAATCTTATTGTATTTTGGCACAAAGGTAGGTATTTTGCAGCAAAGTTGCAAGCAATAGCACATTTTTTTGCGTTACATCGCCGCATTTGAGCAAAAAGAGTTATCTTTGTAGGCTTTTATTTGTTAGTTTTTAGTTTTTAGTTTTTAGTTGTTAGTTACAGCCACGACTAAAGACTAAAGTCTAACGACTAACGACTAACTAACGACTATCGTCTAAAGTCTAAAGTCCAAAATCTATTCACATAAACAACCTACAAAATGATGAAAAAACTCATGACATTAGGAATGATGGCTGTGATGCTGGCCACTGGAGTGACACAGCTCACCGCTTGCAAGGATCAGAGCAGCAACCCGTTGCTGCAAGAGAGCACGCTGCCCTACGGTGCGCCCGACTTCAGCAAGATTCAGGAGAAGGATTACCTGCCCGCGCTGGAGGAGGCCATCAAGCAGAAACGCGACGACATTGCCAAGATTGTCGAGAACAAGGACTCGGCCACATTTGACAACACCATCGTGGCCTACGACCAGAGCGGCAAGCTACTGGACCGCGTGAGCCGCATCTTTTTTGCACTGGTCGAGGCCGACAAGACGCCCGTCATCGCCGAGACCGAGAAGAAAATCATGCCCAAGCTCACCGAGCTGGAGAACGAGATTGCCTTCAACAAGCCGCTGTTCGCGCGCATCAAGCAGGTCTATGACCGCGACTATGCCCAGCTGCAAGGCGAGGACAAGAAACTGGTCGAGGAAATCTACAAGGAGTTTGTGCACAACGGTGCCCTGCTTGACGACCAGCAGATGGCGCGCATGAAGGAAATCAACCTCAAGATTGCCGACCTGCAACAGCAGTGGGGCGAGATGGTGCCCGATGCCACCAACGACGCGGTGGTGTGGGTCGACAAGAAGGAAGACCTGGCCGGACTGAGCGAGGCCGACCTGGCACAGTGTGCCAAGGATGCCGAGAGCCTAGGCAAGAAAGCCCCCTACGCCATCGTCATCGTCAACACCACGCAGCAGCCGCTGCTGGCCAACCTGGACAACCGCGACCTGCGCCGCAGGGTCTATGAAGCCTCGGTGCATCGCTGCGACGGCACCAACAAGTACAACTCCTATCCGATTGTGGTGCAGATTGCCAAGCTGCGCGCCGAGCAGGCCGAGCTGCTGGGACACAAGAACTATGCCGCCTACTCGCTCGAGAACACCATGGCCAAGACTCCCGAGAACGTCTATGCCTTCCTCAAGAACCTGATTGCCGCTTACACCCCCAAGGCCGAGGCCGAGACCCGCGCCATCGAGGAGTTTGCCCGCAAGACCGAGGGTCCCGACTTCAAGCTCGAGCCATACGACCGCTTCTACTACTCGGCCAAGATGAAGAAGGAGATGCTCAACATCAGTGACGACGAAATCAAGCCCTACTTCAACATCGACAGTGTGCTCATCAATGGCGTGTTCTATGCCGCCGGCAAGGTCTATGGCCTGCAATTCAAGGAGCGCACCGACATCCCCACCTATCATGCCGACATGCGTGTGTTTGAGGTGCTGGACAAGGAGGGCAAGCCCAAGGCGCTGTTCTACTGCGACTACTTCCGCCGCCCGACCAAGCGCGGCGGCGCGTGGATGGACGGCTTCGCCAAGCAGAGTCGCCTGCGCAATCAGCTGCCCGTCATCTACAACGTGTGCAACAGCGCCAAGGCCCCCGAGGGCCAGCCGTCGCTGCTCACCTGGGACGAGGTGACCACGATGTTCCATGAGTTTGGCCACGCACTGCATGGCATCCTCTCGGACTGCAACTACTACACGCTGAGTGGCACCAGCGTGGCCCGCGACTTTGTCGAGATGCCCTCGCAGTTCAACGAGTCGTTCGCGTCGATTCCTGAGATTTTCGACCACTATGCCCGCCACTACAAGACCGGTGAGCCTATGCCCACCGAGCTCAAGGATCGCATGCTCAAGTCAATCAACTTCCAGTCGGCCTACGCCCTGGGCGAGAATCTGGCGGCCACCTGTGGCGACCTGGCCTGGCACATGCTCGCCTCGAAGGATGTTCCCACTGCCGACAAGGCCGGTGAGTTTGAGACCAATGCCCTGAAAGAGATTGGCCTTCTCAATCCGCAGATTCCGCCTCGCTACCGCACCAGCTACTTCAACCATGTGTGGGGTGGCGGCTATGCAGCCGGCTACTACAGCTACCTGTGGACCGAGGTGCTGGCCGTGAACATCGCCGACATCTTTGCCAAACGCGGTGCCCTGCTGCCCGAGACCGGTCAAGCCTTCAGCGACCAGGTGCTGAGCCGCGGCAACACCGATGACCTGATGAAGATGTTCAGCGACTTCACCGGCATGGCACAGCCCGATGCCAGTGCTCTGCTCAAGGCCCGCGGCCTGTAGTGAGATAGACAATAGTGAAATCAAGCATCAGGGACGCTCGCTGTGGCGAGCGTCCCTGATTTGTTTTGACGGGGCAAGTCTGAATTATCGTGGCAGGAATCGGCGCATGTGCGACACCTTGAAAATCCAGCAGGTGTTCTGCTCCATGCTGCGCTTGAGCGGTCCCATGCCGGTGGTGTCGACATGGTCGCGCCCCATGGTGACGATGCCATAGACAAGTCCATCGCTCATCACGGGGCATCCACTGCAGCCGTGGGTGATGCGGTCGACCGTCGACACTTGCCGATAGCCGTCCTCGTCCTGCTGGTTGAGCACGAGGCACCGTGTGGCCACCTGCTGCAGTCCCTGCGGCAGCCACTGCCAGCACAGCACATCCAGTGCGTCGAGTGGTTCGGCATCGGCCTCGGCCAGCGTGAACGGACTTGTCAGACCCGGTATGGGATAGAGTGCCACGTCATAGCCCCGCTTGTCGATGGTGGGCAACTGTCGCGGAATCCACAGGTCGTATTGCAGCGGATGCCAGTCAAGGCCGTTGCGCACATAGTAGGTTGCCGCTGCATTGATGACATGACCGGCTGTGACCAGATAGTCGTCGATGCAGAATGCCGTTCCGGCAAATGAGCGTTCATCGCCCATGCGACGGAACAACGGCATGACGTACTTCGCTAATTCATAATTCATAATTAAGAATTATTTCCGAGTTCCCACCGGCACTGGCTGCGGCTGGGGCATTATTACTTAACATTCGTTGCT
>Ga0256407_10014607_pt1 | contig 10286 bp, 5 predicted proteins | sample RumenRJG_04DNA_FD_193489 | JGI IMG/M metagenome (GOLD analysis project Ga0256407, IMG submission 193489) | Bovine rumen microbial communities from Lethbridge, Alberta, Canada - RJG_04 | ecosystem: Host-associated > Mammals > Digestive system > Stomach > Rumen | place: Canada: Alberta | collected... | reverse complement strand
GGGATTGGGGATTGGGGATTGGGGATTGGGGATTGGGCCCAATCCCCAATCCCCAATCCCCATTCTTCTTAAATCAAATTTAAAAATCTGAATATTTTAAATAATATTTTATTTTTCATTATATATTTAAAAAATATTTTAATCTACTAATTTATTTAAAATATTATTATATTCTAATTAATTTTTTTAAATAATATTATATTTTTATTAATCTATTAAAATGAAAGCAATTTTTATTAATTATTTTTAAAAAAAATTTTTTTTTAATTAATTACAATTTTTTTCTTAATCGTATTTAATATTGAACTTTTAATTGATTTTTCAAATTAAAATATTTTTTTGTTGGAATTTTTAGATAATTAATTAATTTATTTATTTAAAAAACAATAAAAGATAAAAAAGACGAAAAAACAAATGAAGAATATAATTAAATATTTAACAATAATAAAATAAAAAAATGGGAAACATATCAGAAAAAGAAATAGGATTAATAGAAAGTCATTTAGATAATAATCCATCACCAATAGAAAAAAAAATGCATGAAGAATATAATTTTTTAAAAAAATATAAACAACCAAAAATAAATGAAAATGAAAAAATAGAAGAAATAAAATCAAAAGGAATAATAAATCCAATAAGAACAAAAAAAAGATTAAAAAGATTTACAAAATGGTTTAAAATGATATACTCAAAAGAAAATGAAATATATTATCAACAAAAGATAATAAAAAGTAAAACTTTAACATCACCAGATTTTTATGATAAAAATTTTTTTTTACCAATACATCATAATAGTGATAATTTAAAAAATATAAAATTTACATTTGATGAATCAGTAACAAATTATACATTAATAAATCAAAATCAAAATATGATTGAATTATCTTTAAGAAGATATTTTTCATTACATAAATTACACTTTTTACAAAGAGTAAAAAAAGGACCTCCTGAAAGTTTACGTTGGATAAGTTGGATGATAATATTAAATATACCAGAAAATAGAAATGATTCAATTTATAGAGAATTTCTTTTTATGAATGTAGAAGAAAAATCAGATAATCAAATTAAAAAAGATTTAAATAGAACAATAAATGAAAATAATATAACTGAAATGAAAAGAACTTTATCAGATAGAAATGAAAAAAAAGATATTTTATATAGAGTTTTAAGAGTTTTATCTAATATTGATATTGAATGTGGTTATTGTCAAGGAATTAATTTTATAACTGAATTTTTATTAGAAATAAGTGATTATAATGAATATGAAACTTTTTATATGTTAATATCACTTTTTAGTAAAAATTTTGATAATAATTTTAATATTAGAGGTTTTTTTATTAATAAATTCCCTTTATTAGAATGTTATCTTTATATTTTTGATCATATTTTAGAAAAAGAAAATCCAGAAATTAATAATCATATTAAAAAAATGGAAATTCCTCATGAAGCATGGATTGGAAAATGGATACAAACACTTTATACAATATGTTTACCTTATTATTTAAATTATAGAATTTGGGATAATATTTTATCAACAGGATTATTTTTTATTATTTCTTTTAGTATTAGTTTAATTGATATTATTTCTAAAGATATTTTATCTTTAAAAGATGCTTTTGATTTTTCTGATTATATTAAAAATTTCTTTAATGTTACTTATGGTGATGGGACTTTTAATGGAAGTATTTTATATAAAATTAAAGATAGTAATAAAATTATTGATTTAGAAGATCTTTTAAATCAAGCTCAGAAATTACATAAAAATTTTTTATCTAAGAATTTATTTCTTAATTTACAAGATGAGTTTACTAAGAAAAAAAAATCATTATCTAGTTCTGCTATTTTTTATAATATTAATTTAAATAGTATAAGTCATTTAAATTCTAATTTTAATATCATTTATTCTAATACAAATTTTGATTCTAATAAAAAAAATGAAGAAAATGCAAATTCTGAATGTGATGAAGATATTAATGAAATCAATTTTATTGATTTAAACAAAGATAATAAATATATTTACCAAACAAAAACCAAATATGATACAAAAAAATAAAAAAAATTGTTTTTTATATATATAAATATTTATTTATTATTTTGGGTTTTTTATTTTTTTGTATATTGAATAACTTTATATATAAAATTTACTTTTTTTTCATTCTAAATAAAAATCAAAAATTTAAAAGAGTAAATAATAAATTTAATTTTCATTTATTAAATTTTATATTATTTTGAAAATTATTTAAATGAATTTAAAACAATTTAAAAAAAATTGTAATAAATAAATTATAATATATTAAACAATAATATCACAAAAAATAAAATGTTTGGCTACAAAATAAATCAAGATGACTTTGATCAATATATTGAAAAAATGAACAATAATGAATTAACAGTAGAAGATATATTGGATCAAGATAGTATTGTAAGAGATTTAAAAACAAATTCTTCATCTGATTTTCTTCCTTTTTTAACAAATCAAAATATGAAAAAATTAATTGATTATGTTACAAAAATGCCAAATGAAGATGATCAAAAAATTGGTCATAAATTTCCTTTTAATGCTTCTGAAATTTTATGTTCTAATAATATGAAAATTATTAATAAGTATTTTAATGAAAAAAATGAAAGTGAAAAAAGTGAAAATGAAGAAGAAAAAAATGAAGATGATAATAATAATGAAGAAAATGAAAATGATGATTTATTAAATTATCTTTTTAATTTTTTAAATACTGAATCAAATGATATGAATTATGTTTTAATTGGTTATTTTAATAAAATTATAAATCATCTTCTTCAAAATAAATCAACTGAATTATTAAATTATATATTTAATTTACATCAAGAAATTTTTGACGGATTAATTAAACATTTAAATAGAAGAGCAATTGGAGAAACAATTAAAAGTATTTTAATTTATAATGAAGATAATGTAAATGATTTAAATATACAAAGAAAAAAATTAATTATTTTAATAATACAAGAATTAAATGAAAGTAAAGATGAAGAAAAATGTTTTTGTATATGTGAAACAATAATTAATTGTATTTCAAATAAAGAATTTTTTATTTTATTTATGCTTGAAAAAGATTTAGTTTCTTTACTTTATTCTATTATTTATAAAAATATTGAAAATGAAAAAAATTTAAGAACTTTATTAAATTTAATGATTAAAATTAATGAAAAAATTTTATCTTTATTTGATAATTTAGTAACTCCTAATTTAGCAGCAGAAAATGAAAATGTATTAAATTATGATAATGATTTTGATAATAATAATACTAATGAAAATAATGACAATTTAAAACAAATTCTTTCTTATTTATTTAATTCAATAATAGAAGGTAATTTAATTTTTTTTAGAGATTTAAATAAATTTGATAATCAAATTATTTCTACAACTTATGAAAAAAATCAAAAAAAATTAGGAATTAAAAAAATAGTTTTAATTGAATATTTAAGAAGCATAATTGATATTTTAGTAAATACAAATGCAAAAAAAATATTATCAAATGAAATAAGTGAAATAATACAAATAATAAATAATTATGAAATTTTTAATATATTAAATTATATTTTATTCAAATATGAATTTAATAACATTTTCCAAACTTTATATCTTCAATTAATGACAATAATTTTAAATGAAAATTCACCTGAAAATTTAATAAATGGAATATTTATAAATCCAAATCCAAATGAATTAAATTTAATACCAAAATTAATAGAACATACAATTGATAATATAAATTTTGATTATAAATCAGGTAGAAAAGCAAATTCATGTATTCTTTCAATAGAAGTAAAATTAATAAATGATATAGTAAATTCTAATAATGAATATATAAAAAAAATAATTGAAAATGAAAAAGACTTAAAAGTATTTTATGAAGTAGTAATAACAAGATTAAATAATTTATTTACAAAAAAATTATTATATGATAATAATTTCATAAATTTTAATTTTAATGAAAATTCAAATGAAAATTTAATTCAAAGTACTCAATCAATAGAAGAAATGATAATAGAAGATTTGGAAATATATGAAATATATAAAGAAGGAGGAAATTATTTAGAATTACAAAATAAAAAAATAGAAAGAGAAATATCAGAAAGGGAAAAAAATAATTTTAATAAATTAAGTATTTCTCAAGAATTAATAAATGATGATGAAGATTATAATAATGACTTTAATCCTTATAAAGAAGATAATGATGATATAAATAATTTTTTACATACAAAAGGAGAAATTCAAAATGATAATTCTCTAAAAAAAAATAATATTTTAACAAATGGTTTTATTTATGATGATGATAATGAAAATAACAATTTAAATAATCAAAATATTAAAAAAGATAATAAAATGAAAGTTGAAGATTTAGAAGATGATTTTAAAATAGAGGAAAATGAAGATTTTAAAATAGAAGAAAATGACGATGAAGATGATAATATTAATGTTAAAGAATATTTAAGAAGACAAAATGAAAGACAAATGACTGAAGAAGATGAAGAAAATAATAATAATGATAATAAAAATAATAGTGATGATGATGATTTTTATATTCCAGAATATGAAAATTATAAAAATAAAATTCAAAATAATGATGAAAATGAACTTGAAGAAGATGATATTGAAGATTATAATAATGATAATTTTGATAAAAAAAATACTAATAATCATAATTTTAATAATAAAAATATTAAGGTTAATAATTTTTTTAAACCTCATTCTAAAAATGAAGAAGATAAAAATGATGATATTTATATTCAAATTAATATTGAAAAAAATAATTCAATTGATGATGAAGAAAATGAAGAAGATGATGATTTAGATAATAAAAAAATAATCAAAAAAAATAAAGATTTAAATGATTCAAATGAAGAAGAAGAAATAAAAGATTTAGAAGAAGAAGAAAAAGAAGAATTAGAAAAAGAAGAAGAAGAAGAAAAAGAAGAAGAAGAAGAAAAAGAAGAAGAAAAAGAAGAAGAAGAAGAAGAAAAAGAAGAAGAAGAAAAAGAAGAAGAAGAAGAAGAAGAAGAAATAGAAAAAAGATATTTAGATAGTAGAAATGAAATTAATTATTGGTATAATTATAATAAAATATGGAATTTAATTGATGCTTTTGAAGATTTAGAAATTATATGAATTGAATAGAAAATATGTTTTTGTATTATTATTATATTTAATTTAAATTTCATTAATTTTTTTTAAATATGTAAAAATATTTAATTTAAAATATATATCAAGAAATCTAATTTTCAAATTATTCTATTATGACTTTAAATGATATTAATTTATAATTAATTTTTCATTATTAAATTATATATTTTTTATATTATCATCAAACAAATGTATAAAAATAGTTATAAATTACTTAAAATTAATTTAATTAATTATTTTTTATAATTTAAAATAAAACAAAAATAAATAAATTTTATATTTATTATTCATAAACTAAAATTAAAAATTAAAAAATAAAAAAAAATATTTAAAACAAAAATGTTAGAATCAAAATACATAAAAAAAGAAGATTTCTACAAAAAATATTCAACAAAAGAAACAATAGGAAAAGGTACATTTAGTATAGTAAAACTAGGAATAAACTTAGAAACAAATGAAAAAGTAGCAATAAAAATATTAGAAAAGAAAAAAATAATAAACAAAGAAGATTTAAAAAGAGTAGAAAGAGAAATAGAAATATTAAAAAATTTTCAAAATTTAAACATAATAAAAATAAACGAAATATTTGAAACAGAATCAAATCATTTTTTCATAATGGAATATTGTGAAAATGGAGAATTATTTAATTACATAGTAAAAAATCAAAGATTAAACGACAATGAATCATCATATTTTTATTATCAATTAATAAATGGTCTCGAATACATTCATTCAAAAAATGTAGTTCATAGAGATTTAAAGCCAGAAAATTTATTATTAGGAAAAGGTAATATTTTAAAAATAATTGATTTTGGTTTATCTAATTATTTCGATGGAAAAAATTTCCTTTCTACACCTTGTGGAAGTCCTTGTTATGCTTCTCCTGAAATGGTCTCTGGAAATGATTATAATGGTTTCTATATTGATATTTGGAGTACTGGTATTATTTTATATGCTATGATTTGTGGTTATTTACCTTTTGAAGATAGTGATAATGATATTTTATTTAGAAAAATATCAAAATGTCAAATTATTTATCCTAATGCTATTTCAAAAAATGCTAAAAGTTTAATGAAAAAAATTATTGTTCCTGATCCTGAAAAAAGAATTAAAATTAAAGATATTAAATTACATCCTTTTTATTTACAAGGAAAAAAAATTTTTCAAAATTTACATCCTGATTTGTGTTTTGATGAGTTAGATAATATAAAGGATAAAAATAATAATTATTTAAATGATAAAGAAGATAGGATTAAAAAATTTGATAATGAGAATAATAAATTAAATGTTATTGATGATGAATTGAATGAAAATTTAATTGTTCAAAATGAGTTAATTCTTCAAAATAATTTGAATAATTTTGATTCTGAAAATAATAATAGAATAAATAATAATGTTATTAATAGTGAAAATAATGATAATAATAAAAATAAAGTAAATATAAATGATGATAATATAATTGAAAATAATGAAATTATGATTAATGAAGATTTAAATTATGATAATGATATTAAAGAAATTATTATTGATGATATTAATAATGGGAAAGAAAAAATAATAAAATTAAATAATAATGAAAAAGAAAAAATAATGACTTTAAATAATAATGAAAGAGATAGTAAAATTAATAATAATAATAATAATAATAAAAATAAAGAAATAAATCCAGCAATAAATAATATAAATAATAATCAAAATAGAAAAAAAGAAGAAAATAAATTTAAAAATGAATATAAAAACAAAATAGAAAAACCATATATAAATATAGAAATAAATAATGAATATCCAATTCAAAAAATAAAACAAAATCAAAAAATAATACAAACGTTACAAGAAAAAAATATTCCAAATCAAAAATATAAAAATCAAATAGGAAATTATAACAAACTTTTAACAGAGCAAATGCCATATCAAAAAAAATTACAAGAAATAAAAAAAAATTTAGAAGAATTACAAAAAAATTTAAAAAATGACCATAATAAAAAAAATATAAATATAAGAGCAAAAACTGTTACTTCTGAAAATATAAAAAATCATAATGATAAAAAATTATTATTTTCAAAAGATGTTTATAATAAAGATAATTTAAATAAATATATTGAAAATATTAGATTATCAACTGAAGCAGATATTATTAATAAAGAACATGAAAATTATAAAAAAATTAATAATTTAAATACTCATTCTAATTATAATTTTACTCATAATAATAATCTTTATTATCAAACTACAAGAGGAAAAAGTGCCTTTCCTTTTAATAATAAAAAAAATGATAATATTGATTTTACAAAAAGTTATAGAAATAATTATAATTTTAATTATATAAATACATTTAATAATAATATTTATCAACCTATTTCATTTTTGAATAATAATACTTTTAATAAACAAGGAAATAATAATAAAATTATTTTTGGAAATGAAAAAATCAATATTAATAACAATTATAATACTTTAGGCATTAATACAAATAAATATTCAATTAATAATAATAGTAATAGTAGGAAACAAAATACTTTTAATTTATCTAATTCTAATAAAATTAATTATTTAACTTCAAATACAAATAGAAAAACAAATGATATATTATTTAAAACAAATGCCCCATCTTCAAATTATAAATATTTATCAAATTCAATTAATATTGATAAAATAAATACAAGAAAATCTTATGGAAGTAATTTAAATAATTTGAATAAATATTTTATAAATACGAATATGAATGATTATAGGAAAGGAAATAATGATATAAATTCAAATTATCAATTTATTAGAAATAAAACAATTTATAAGAATAATAATCCAATTAATAATTATTATTCAAAAAATATTTATATTAATAATATTAAACTTCCATCATATATGAATACTGAATTTAATACTAAACAATTTACTACTTACAATGATAATTTTCAAAATAATAAAAAGATAAATTCAAATAATATTTTAAGATCAAGTTTAGATTCTTTAAATTTAATACCAAATACTTTTCCAATGAGTAATAATTTAATAAGATATTTTTCAATTAAAAAATAAGAAAATGATTTTTATTTCCTCTTTAATTTTTTTATTCGTTTAAATATTTATTAAATATTAATCTTTAAGAAAAAATTATAATATTTTTAATATATTTTAAAATAAATATAATATGAATCCAGAATCAATTGAAAATTCAGATCAAATAAAAGAAGAAGAAAAAAAAGAAGAAAATATAGAAGAAAAAAAAGAAGAAAATGAAGAAGAAAAAAAAGAAGAAAATGAAGAAGAAAAAAAAGAAGAAAATGAAGAAGAAAATAAGAATGAAATAAATAATCAAGAAGAAATAAAATCAAATGAAAATGAAAACCAAAAAGAAAAAGAGAATGAAGAATATTTAGACTTTGAACAAAAATATCAAGAATTAAAATTAAAAATAAACCCAAAAATAAATATAAACATAGCATTAAAAAATAAAAATGAAATAGTACCAAAAAGTAAATATGATGAATTATACAATTTAATAGAAGGAAATCCAAATCAGAATATAAATAAAACAAATAATAATAATTCAAATAAAAATCAAAATCAAAAACCAAATTCAAATATAACAATAAAAGAATATTATAAATTATCAGAAGAATTTTATGCTGCTGCAGAAAAAAAAAATAATTATGATGATAATACATATAAAAAATTGTTTAAATCACCTCAAAAATCATATGATAATAAGTCTTTTAATGATTTTTATTCTGGTAGTTCTGAAAAAAAAGATAGTAATAGAAAAAATAATTATATTGATTTATTTAAACCTTTAACAATTAATTCTATTTCTACTGTTAAAAAATCTTCTTCTTTAATTAATAAAAAATCTCAAATTCATAAAAGAGATAATTTTTTTAATAAAAAATATTTTAAAAATGAATTAAATAATTTTAATACTTTATTATTTGGTTTAGGAGGAAATTTTTTTGGAAAAAATAAAGAAAGTGATAATATTGATCCTTTTTTTTCTGTTAAAAAAGATTATAAAACATCAAATTTAGTGAATCAAGGAGTTTTAAGTTCAAAATATAGTAAAAAAATTAATAGTAATAAATTAAGTAAAGTATATTAATTTTTTTTAAATAAAAATATTTATTTATGATTTAATTTAAAAATTATATTATTCATTAAATAGAACCTTTTCTTTAATAAATAATTTTCAATATATAAAAATATAAAATTAAAAAAATAAATAAAAAAATTATATCAAAAAAACAAAAAAAAAAAAAAAAAAAAAAAAAAAAAAAAAAAAAAATAAAAAAACCATATAAAAAATCTAATTAATTATTTAAAATCCCATATCAAAAATCAAATCAAACAATTAAAAAACTTACCCACAAAAATTACATCCATTACCTTCATTCCCTTCTTTTAAATCTTTTAAATTAACCCCATTAGGTGTATTATAATTATCAATATTTCCATTCCTAATTTTATTTTGTATTAATTTCCTAGTCAACATTTCAATAGCATCATTAATTTTAACAGAATTTTTAGCACTAGTTTCAATAACATTTAACCCAGTTTCCTGACTTAATATTTTAATATCATTTTCATCAACTTGTCTTTGATTAATTAAATCACTTTTATTACCAATAATAATTTGAATAGGATTAGTATCAGTATATTTAATAACATCATCCATCCAATCTTTAATATGAATAAATGACTTTTTATCACTTATATCATAAACTATTATTACACCATCTGCTCCTCTATAATATGCACTTGTTATTGTTTTAAATCTTTCTTGTCCTGCTGTGTCCCACTATAAAAATTATATAAAATTTTTTTTTTTTTTTTTTTTTTTTTTTTTTTTATATTTTTTATTTTACTATTTGAAGTTTTACACTTTTATTGTCTACTATTATGTTTTTAAAACGAAAATCTACTCCTATTGTTGCATAGAAATTTTCGTTGAATTTATCATCAGCGAAACGAAGGAGAATACAGGATTTTCCTACTCCTGAATCACCTATCATTACTATTTTAAAAGTATAGTCAAATTGTTTTATTTTGTTTGGGATTTTTTTCTTTTGAAATGCTTGAATTTCTTCTTCTTGAGTTTTCATTTTTTTTTTTTGATTTAATTTTAAATATTTTTTAA
>Ga0256407_10014606_pt1 | contig 10287 bp, 11 predicted proteins | sample RumenRJG_04DNA_FD_193489 | JGI IMG/M metagenome (GOLD analysis project Ga0256407, IMG submission 193489) | Bovine rumen microbial communities from Lethbridge, Alberta, Canada - RJG_04 | ecosystem: Host-associated > Mammals > Digestive system > Stomach > Rumen | place: Canada: Alberta... | reverse complement strand
CTTTCACATTAAACCTTTCACATTAAACCTCTGCCGTAAGGCGAAAAACAAGCCGGACCTTTGATGGTCCGCGCTTACCTTAGTGTAAGAGCGACAGGCGGAGCGGTTTTCTTCCCCCTGAGGGGGGGAGAATACAAGAGAGAGGTGGAGCCCCTTCAAGGGTGAAGGGGACGGGGGTTGTTCGAAAAAGATCATATTACTATTGGAAGTTCTTGGACGAGCCAAGCGAGCAAAGCTCGAATTCTCTCTCAAACCAATAGTTCCATGACCGACTTATCTGTATCTTGCTACGCAGATAACATCATCCTTCACCCATCATACCGAGCAGCAATCACCTTCCAGTCCACAATCTGCCAAAGGGCAGCGAGATGAGCAGCGCGGCGGTTCTGGTAATCCAGGTAATACGCATGTTCCCAGACATCGAAGGTCAGCAGCGGCTTCAGTCCCTTCACCACCGGATTGGATGCCCCTTGCTCCTGCGTGATTACCAAGTTGCCATCAGCATCAGCCGACAGCCATACCCAGCCAGAGCCGAACAGTCCTACGCCTTTTGCTTCGAACTCAGCCTTGAAAGCCTCCACACTACCCCACTGCTTCTCAATCTGTGCAGCAAGTGCCCCCTTAGGACCTTGAGCTGCCTCACCGATAGGTTTAAACTGCATGAAATACAACTCGTGGTTCAGTATCTGTCCTGCATTGTTAAATACCGCCCCAGCCGGAGCCTTTCGCACAATCTCCTCCAGCACCTCGAGCTCTCCCAAACTCCCCTCGCCTATAGGAGAGGGGCTCGGGGGTGAGGCTAGTTTATTCAGATTATCCACATACGCCTGAAGATGTTTCCCATGATGGAAACCAATTGTCTCTTTACTAATCACCGGTTCCAATGCCTCCGGTGCATACGGCAATGCCATCAATTCATATTTCTTCATATCAATAGTTTTAGTTAATTTATACTCCTTCCATCAGACATCATCCTTCAGCCTTCGTTCTGCAAATATATAGAATAATTCTTGAATACTCATCAAATATCTATATTTTTTTAGATATTTTTCAATTATCGACTCTTTTTACTCTATCATACTAAAATTGGTATTAACCATGTCATCGCCCTTTAGGTCGCTCTGACCTTGAACCTTGTCATCGACCTTTAGGTCGCTCTGTACCTTTAGGTCAGAGAACCCGTCCCCTCTATGTTCTCAAAAACTTTGACGTAGAGGGTCTTCCCTCGTAGTCAATTGAGCCCTTGCCAACGATTGGCGAGGGTCTGGGAGTGGTTCGAGTCCCCTTCTTAAGGACCAAGAAGGGGTTGGGGCTGTTGTCGAAGAAAGGGATGGAATGGATGATGGAATGGTGTTACACGTTACCTCCTCAGTCTTTCAAGCACCCGATGGGTATAATCTTCACGCCATCAGGTCGTGTGTAGGCCATCTTTCCGCCCGTGAACACAATCATCAGGTCGGGCTCACGGATGTGCATCTGCTTCTCCTTCTTGTTGTGTTCGCGAATCAGGCGTTTCAGCTCCATCAGGTGTCCTGCACCGTCTTCAATCTCACTGCTCCCAAGTTTGCACTCGATGATGGCATAACGCCCATCACCCAGATGCAGCACCCAGTCGGCCTCCAAGTCATAACGGTCGTGATAATACGACAGATGGGTCTCGATATCCAGCGTATAAGCCTTGAGGTCACGGATGCACAACTGCTCGAAGATGAATCCGAACGTGTTCAGCTGCACCATCAGAGCCTCTGGCGTCAGACCCATGGCAGCCACGGCTATCGACGGATCTACAAAGGCGCGCTTCAGGCCGCTGCGGATGGCAGTCTTGCTGCGGATGGCAGGGCACCAGGCCTCCACATCGCATATCACAAAGAGCTTCTTCAGCGCCCCCACATAGTCATCGAACGTGGGTTCTGTACACGACACCTCGCCCGAAGAGGCCACATCTGCTATCATCGACGATTTCTTGGCCAGCGTGGAGATGTTTCGGGCATACGACCGCAGAATCATCCGAGCCAGATGCTCGTCGCGTTGCACACCGTCCACTCTGTTGATGTCCTCCGAGCAAACCGTCTTAATGTAGTTCCTCGCAATCAGCAGCTTGGCACTATCCTTCTTGATGTTCATCGTACCAGGCCAACCTCCACGACAAGCACTGAAAATCAAGTCCTCGACCGTCATGTCCGACTCGATGCCATCAATGTCGAGGTCAGGATTGTCGAACAGTTCCCTCAGCGAGATTCGACCGTTCGATTCCTTCGACTCCCACAGGCTCATCGGTAGCATCTGCATTTTCGCGATTCTGCTGTTGCCAGAATGCTTGATCTTTTTCTTGTCAACGGCATTGGAACCCGTTAGGATGAACTGCCCCTGGTCTTGCCGCGTGTCCACCGTCGTTCTCACGGTATCCCACAGCACCGGTGCATCCTGCCATTCGTCAATCAGGCGAGGCGTAGCCCCTTTCAGCAGCAACGATGGCTTTACCTCTACCGTGGCCAAATACTCGTCGCGCATGTCAGGGTCTTGCAGTTTGATGACGCTCTTGGCCACCTGTTCAGCCGTAGTGGTTTTGCCGCACCATTTCGGCCCTTCTATCAGCACTGCACCAAACGCCTCAAGCAAGTTATCCAGCACAGTATCAGCGGTTCTCTTTAAATATGCCATATCATTTTGTATATTCGTTTCGGCCGCAAAATTACGATTTTTATTTGAATCCGCCAAATTTATTTTGGCTTTTTGTGGCATTTTACTTTTGCTTTTTGCGGTAAATCACTTTTATTTTTTGTGACAACCAGCTTTTTTAACTTGCTAGGGGACATGTCAAAAAAAAGGCCGATGCGTTATGCATCAGCCTTCTTTTATTCTCTAATTCTCAACTAAGTTTCACACCGTTATCGCCTCCTTCAGCCTTCGTTCTGCCATCAGCCATCAGCCATCATCCATCTTACATCATTTCACTCCTGTCCCCCTGATTCTCGAGAAGCCATTTCCATACTGGAACAATCTCAATAGTGCCATGCTTATCGTTGATGATTTCCTCTTCGTCATAAGTCAGAATCAGTCTCCTTTTACAAGACAAACGATTAGGCAGCTTTTGTAAGGCCTCCGTTTCGCGCTTCCTGGTATCTTCATCGTGCAGGGAATAGCAAACTTGGATAGCCAGCTCATCATCAGGAATATAGAAATCAACCTCATAGCCGTCATGATAGAAAAATATACGGCCATTGTCAATATCGTGACCATAGATACGGAACAGTTGAATAGCCACAAGGTTTTCCAATAGCATGGCGTCCTTATCAATAAGGAACAAGCCAAGAATGCCCGTGTCAATAAAGTAATACTTGCAGTTACTCTCCTTATCAGCCAATGCGGAAGCGTAGTTTCTAAGTCGCAACAGCAGCCATGCCTCCTCACAATACTCCACATACTTGATGGTGGTGGCAAGACTGAGTTTTCCGCCAACACTCGACAGGAGGTTATTGATGCGGTTATAGGAGATGGGGCGACAAACGCTTTCAGCCATCTTGCGCACAAGTACGCGGATGCCAGCCACATTGGTAATCTTGTTACGGGCGATAATGTCACCCATATATATCTTTTGATAGATGCTGCTCAGATAGTCTCGCTTAGCAGGCAAGAGGGCAGCTGCAGGCAGACCGCCATATCTCAGGTATTCATCGAAAGTGCGTATCACCCTGGCGCGTCCTTCAGTAGCCAACAGGTCTATCTCGCCAAAAGACACCTGATGTACTGCAAGGAACTCCTTGAAACTGTACGGATAAACCTCTGCTATCAGGAAACGTCCGCCAAGGGTGGTATTTATCTCGCCAGAGAGCATCTTGGCATTACTACCAGTAATAAAGATGGTATATTTAGCATCGGCCATCCGTCGGGCAAACTTATGCCAAGAGTCGATGTTCTGTATTTCGTCAAGAAAAAGCATGGGGCGCTTGCCGTACATCTCCTGATGACACTCCAACAGTTTGTTGAAGTCCTCAGTATCAAAGTTCTCCAAACGCTCATCCTCAAAGTTCAGATAGAGCATTTCGTCCCACTTATGACCCGCAGCAAGCAATTGCTGGATATAATGGTAAAGCATATACGACTTACCAGTTCTGCGCACTCCCACAAGTACACGGCATGGGAAATCGTCCAATACCAATTCACGAGGCTCAACAACATAGCGTTCCACCTCTTTCTGATTATCCCTAAGGATCTGTTTTAATATCTGCTTATCCATATGCTGTTAGTATGAAGTTGGGGGCAAAGGTACAAATTATTTAATGAACTTGCAAATTTTTAAATGTTTTTATTTAATCCATTAAACAAAAAAAATACATTTCAGGAACCACCGGGACGGGTTCCTCCAAACTTTTACGATTCTTATTGCATTATCATGTCCCATCACCATCATCCCTCTCATCCAGGTTGATATCCATCTCATAAAATAACGCATCGCTCGCCCTTTAGGGCACAGGCTTCGCGAGCGATACCAGAACTTTGAGAATGAGGGATTCTCGAAATTCTCAATTTTTCCCTCGCCTGAGGAGAGATAACCGATGGAGCAGCGAACGCCATCATACTTGTATGTTTGGCTGAGTCGTGACAGAGGTCGGCCAAAGGCCAACTACAGGGAGAGGTGGAGCCCCTCTTGGCTAAGAGGGGACGGGGGAAATCGAAAAAAAGCCATGAACAGCAGATGAACCTTCTCTGCCAGTTCCACGCTCATCCCTTTCAACACACTTAATAGTCTATTCATAGCGGTAGCCGATAAACAATCATCGCGTCGTCCCGCGATACCAAAACATAAAAATAATCGTCGGTTTCTGCGATTATTTTTTTAAGTCTCTCCCCATGTGGGTGAGAGGTTTGGTGAGGGGAGGTACCCTCCTTAGGCAAGGAGGGGCGGGTGGTTGTGAAAAGCTTGTCTCGCCTGCCTTGGCATTGCTCAACTATTGATTATTGCTGACTCCTATTATTCGTGAAACAGGATTGCACCGCCACACTCTGCACCTTTAGGTCAGAGAACCCGTCCCCACGTTCTTCACAACAACAAGTTAAACATCTCTCCCAATTCAGAGAAAGAACAGTCCGAACCTGAACTTTCCTTAAACTCTTTCGATTTAAGTGCATGCTTTATAGCCTTTTCAAAACTTCCTCCTTTCTTCTTAAAATACGAATGCAATGGATGGCTTCTAAAAAACTTGATTCGTTTCTCGTATTCACAGAATCTCTTCAGTTCCTTCTCAACAGCATCATACGATTCAAACTTCTTGGTCGTATACTCGAAATAGTACAAGAAAAACAATTCCGTACACCTGTCTGTCTCAAAGAACTGAACATAACAGTCTATTCCTTTCTTGTCGTCCTTTAATGCCTGCTTATGATATTTCTTTTTCAACGCCAGATATTTCTGCCGGTCCTTTCCCTCATGTTTGTTGTCCATATCTATAATACAAAACACTCTATTGTAGTCCCTGATAGCCTTCTCTATCTCTGCCTCCAAATCTTCCAGACTAGAATTCCTTGGGCAACTGGGCTTCACCTGTCTCAACGCCCTATACTCGTCCTTTAGCGAATCAAGGAAAAAGAACTCCGTTATCCCCTCTCCCAGTACTAAAGTTGTCTGCTTCACTTTTTCCATCAGTCTTCCTCCTCTTCATTCAAATCCACCAGAAAAGAACCCAGCGAAGGCACTGCACCAAGTTTTCCAATCTTATACGAACGGAAAAGCGACAGGTTCTTATGTAGCCCGAACTGATCGGCACGAGTAAACTTTGATGCAGCCGTGCTAACCGATTTCTCAGCAAACCACACCAGATTCCTGTTTTCGTTCAGAAGTTCCTCTTTCAGTAGCAAGATTTCCTGCGACGTGAAAATCAACTGCGATTCATCCGAGTTATACAAGAACACATTCAGGAAATAAAGCAGCAAGTCATAATGCAACTCCACATCCAGTTCATCCATCATATACACATGGTTTCCTGTCACCATATCATATAGGAAATCCAAGATCATCAGGAATCTTTTTGTACCCTTCGACTGGCTGCTATCATCCAAATAGAATTTACCTTCATCCGATGCATTCAGAAATCTCACATCTTCATGCTTAATGCTCACACTACTATTCTCTCTCCACGGAAATTCCTCTATTCTATAGTCAAAATCCAAGATATTGAAATCAGCCTTTTTCAGCAACTGCAAGTAGAAATTCTTTCTCTTCTCGTCCTTATATACCTTTCCCATCTGGCTGGCAAACTCTCCAACATAGTCTCCATTCACCTCGTGAACATAAGTTTTTATCCAGTTATACAAGGTTGCAATTGGCTTGGCATCATCACCCAAGGCCACCTTATTAAACGTCGAAAGTACCGAATGATTATTTAGTGTAGCCAGGGTAATTGCATCAATTGTCTTCGTCTGCAATTTCAAGCTGTTTCCAAATCTAATGATAGCCTGCGTGTCCTGAGATGTATATTTCCTTTCATAGAACAATGCCTTCGAATTGTTCGGATAATAATACAACTCCTCGCTAACAATGTAGTACGGATAGTACGCCACCTGATAATCATATCTAATTCTATTGGCATAAAACGACACAAACAGCGTTGTCGCATCCTCCTTACGTAATGCAAAAGGTCCCTCTCCATCCACCAATTCATCCTTTTTTGTATGTGAGGCGAAAAGGATATCAAACACATTTTGCAACGCATACAGAATATTTGATTTTCCCGATGCGTTTGCACCATAGATAATTCCGAGTTTATTCAGCCATGTGCCATTCCCCATATCAACAGCCACAATGGAATCGTCATTACCCTTGCATTCAAAATTCAAGACCTGCTTGTCGCGGATCGATTTATAATTCTCCGCCCAAAACTCTCTAACCATAGTTTTACCTATTTTTACCCCATTTTCGTAAGAAACTTACAATTTTGACACAAAAATACTATTATTTGAGTAAAATTCCAAATACTTAATCATATTTTTAGCATAAATTATACTATCCGCTTCCATAACAGTAAGATGATGGTATATATCAGCCCTGCAAAGGCCAACCCAGAAAACAATGCATTCACTGCCCCGAACTGGTCACCGAACGTACCTCTTTCGTTCTCGTCATAAGGTAAAAACGCCAAACACAGATTAGAGAGAAATAACACCAGCACCATGACAATCATGACACTTAACAGATTGTTCCTCAACCACAATAATTGTCTCTTATTCATATGCATAATATTACTTTCCAAACGCCTCACCTATTTTCTTCAGCCCAGCATCCATCAACGGTTTCATCGTCTTACCTAACTCCAATGTCACTTCCTCAAATCTATGCAGTCGTTCAATCGTGTCTGACCAGCCAACTCCTTCCAACACTTCCATTTGCTTCATGAAATCATGTTCTCGATGTGCCCCTGTGTTATGCCGTATCTCAGAAAGCACAGGTTTCTCTTGTTTAAAGAAATCAGCCAGTTTCTTCCTGGCAATTCTGGTCTTGGCCAACGCGGCCTGCGACAACAACCTTTGGGCTATATCTTGATACTTCTTTCCTGTAAGTTCATTCAAATCTTCACACCATTCATACATCATCACAGAAGCGTCAACAGCTATTCTTTCCCTACTACTTTCATTCTTTTCAAAATATAGCAACTTCTGAATTCCTTTGGTCTCATACGAACACTGCTGGATCTGCGCTGCAACATTCAATACAAACTCCTGTTCCTCAAAAGCACGTTTTTGGGTCATCAGTTCATGAGTGTGCCACCCAGCAGCAATTTTCTCACCAATCAATGCTAATTGTTGTTGGCAATGCCTTATCTGCACTTTAAACAGTTCAAGACAATTTTTCTCCTCTATACTGATGGCCTCTAAAGTTTCCCTCAATTCTCTCCTCCAACATCCGCTGTCCTCTTACTTCCATCAGACATCTGCCATCTGCCATCAGCCTTCAGCCATCAGATATCTTTACTCAGACATCATCCTTCAGCCTTCGTTCTGCCATCAGACATCAGACATCAGACATCTATTCATACTGGTTCTTCCTCTTATACTGTTCCGTCATTTCTAGAAGTTTTCTAAACTTCTCTACCCTATCAGCTTTCATCTTTCCAGCATTCAAGGCTTTTCTATTGGCCTTCAGCCAGTTTAGGTAGTCATGCTCCTCAATCCTATGCTTAGACGGATTCCGCTTATTCGTTTCAATAAATGTCATCACCTCATTATATCGAGCAATCCACTTTTCGTCTTGCGTCATAGCCAAACTTTATGGACGTTCAATAAAGAACTAATGATTCATACGTAGGACGAAAGCTTTGTGAATCATACCAAAACTCTGGCAAATCGTCGGTCTCCGCGATTTTCAGTTACATCCCCCTATGTAGGGGGCTTGGAGGTAGCAGTCTTCTTTGGTTCCTTTTCTTCTGCTGCCAGAAGAAATGAACATAACCTTTTGCTTCTTTTCGAAAAGAAGGGGTAGCCCTCAAACATCACATCACCCCGATTCTCTCAAACATCCTCCTAAACGCCTTATTCGGATTCTCCTTCACTATTTCCTCCGCAACCTCGCGAGCAATCTTCTTGCATACGGGACTACTGTCATATAACCGCTTTATCCAACCTGCGAAATGGTCATAGTCATCACCCCTCTTGCATTCCGGTGCCCTACGCTTCATGCGCTCAATAATATTCTGAGCAACCAGCCTTTGGTCAGCCTCTGACATATACTTGGCATAATTCGCCAGATTCTCCTCTGCATTATATGAGGTATGCAGGCAAAACTTCACTAGGTGGTCATACATCTTCCGCTCCATGTAGATTTGTGCCTCCACATCATCATAGTCATCTTGAAAGACCTCATCAGCATTCAGAATGGCATCGTCAATGTACGCATCCCATTCTTTCTTGGATAACACCTTTCGGAGCTTGTCATAATAAGGCTGCTTCCTGGCAACAGTGCGGAAGCGGTATTTACACACTTCAATGGTCTTCTCGCGACTGCCAATCAGATCCAGTACTTCGAAAGTCTTTTCGCAATAATCCCCCAAGAACACCCCTTTCTCTCCAGAGATATCCATCAGCACGATTGCTTCATCATACATCTTCCACTCTATCAGCATATCGATATAGAGATTTCTCAGGTCTTCGTTACTCTTATATTTTTCCATCATATTGATGGCCTCACTGCGTTGTCCTATCTTGTCCAAGCAGCGAACCAACTTCTCCAGATAGCCTTTCTTCTCGAAAGATATCCTCACAGACTCCACCTTCTTCTGAAGCCATGTAAGATACCGCTTTGGTGATAGCACTTTTGCCTGAGCATCCTCCAGGAAATCATCCATCCGGCAGATATGACTCTTTTTATAAGGCTTACAGTCAGCCACGATTTCCTTCATCAGTCCACGCTGAGAGTCATCATCAATATCCTCGCCAGTAATCAGCAGCTCCGTCAGCATCACCCTCGCACGCTCCAACACCTCTTTCAACGGTTTCCTTCTCAACCACCACACTTCGCCATAAATCTCTCCATACGGATGATCTGCCTCATATTCAGCGCAAGTCAGTGTCATCACATACCGGGCAATCTCTGCTGCATCCAGCAAACTACCTTCTTTCACCTTCTCATCCGCCAGATTCATCATCCGAGAAAGATCTACTGCAATAACGCCCCAATCATACCCATCACCATTCTTGATACCAGCTGGCGTTGGATGCATTAGGCATTGCTGAACCATCGAGCGATAATCATCCTTTTCGGCCTGCCAGAACTCATTGACCAATGCCATAGCCAGTTCTTCATGCTCCTGCGCATAAGAACAACAAAAGTCATAAAGCACATCCTTTGGAATCTGCTCTATGACTTGCGATAGTTTGGATGACAAATCGCTGTAGTTCATCTGATATCCATTTCTTAAAACCGACAAACGGCCATATCACCATTGGAAGTTGCTCTCAAACCAATAGTTCAATGACCGACTTGTCTGCATCTTTTATTTACCTCAAGCTTTACTGCATTTTTGCTTATTTCGTCCCCACTGAGGTACAAACACATAAGAGCAAAACAGCCAGATGGCTTTCAGGATCTTCTTCATCGGCCAGGAAACTTTATTTCAGCCATCGCTTCCTCAATATCTTCAAGGGCAACACTGCCATTCCACATTCGATAGACATAAAGAGGAGTAATACCTCCAAAATCCATAGAGCAAGACCGTGTCTCTTCCTCGATGAAAGTTTTCAACCTATTAATGACATCTTCCATCATACATCAGCCATCTTACATCTTCAGGACATCGC
>Ga0256407_10014605_pt1 | contig 10288 bp, 6 predicted proteins | sample RumenRJG_04DNA_FD_193489 | JGI IMG/M metagenome (GOLD analysis project Ga0256407, IMG submission 193489) | Bovine rumen microbial communities from Lethbridge, Alberta, Canada - RJG_04 | ecosystem: Host-associated > Mammals > Digestive system > Stomach > Rumen | place: Canada: Alberta | collected... | reverse complement strand
CTTTTGCCTATATTGGCGAGAATGTCGTTGTGGGTAAGGGTACGCAGATCTATCCTCATACCGTCGTTGAAGACAATGCGTCCATCGGCGAGGGCTGTATCCTCTACCCCAACGTGAGCATCTATCACGATTGCCGCATCGGACACCGTGTGATTATCCATTCGGGAGCCGTCATCGGTGCCGATGGATTCGGCTTTGCTCCCAACGAGCAGGGCTATGACAAGATTCCTCAGATTGGCAACGTGGTGATTGAGGACGATGTGGAAATCGGAGCCAACACTTGTGTAGACCGTTCCACGATGGGTAGTACCATCGTACACAAGGGTGCAAAGCTCGACAATCTGGTGCAGATAGCCCACAACGTGGAAGTCGGTGAGAGCACCGTGATGTCTGCCCAGGTGGGCATTGCTGGTAGTACGAAGGTGGGCTCGTGGTGTATGTTCGGCGGTCAGGCAGGCTTTGCCGGTCACATCACCGTTGGTGACCGAACCTTTGTGGGAGCGCAATGTGGTGTGAACAGTAGCTTGAAAGGTCATGAGAGCGTCATCGGCAGTCCCGCCATGGAGCCGAAGGGCTTTTTCCGCTCATCGGTAGTCTTCAAGAAACTCCCCGACATGTATCGCGACATTGAAGTTTTGAAGAAAGAAATGGAAAAGATGAAGTCGTAACAATGATAAAGGACAAAACGAAACAATAAATAATCAAGATAATGCTGAAACAGAAGACATTAAAAGGCAGTTTCTCCCTGTTTGGGAAAGGCCTCCACACAGGCTTGAGCCTGACCGTGACATTCAATCCTGCTGCCGAGAATACCGGTTACCGTATCCAGCGTATTGACTTGGAAGGAGAACCCGTGGTCGACGCGATTGCCGAGAATGTGGTAGACACCCGTCGTGGCACGGTGCTGGGAAAGGGCGACATGCGCGTTTCCACCGTTGAGCACGGCCTTGCAGCTCTCTATGCTTTGGGCATCGACAACTGCCTGATACAGGTGAACGGTCCCGAGTTCCCCATTCTTGATGGTTCCGCCGCCATGTATGTGCAGAAGATTCAGGAGATAGGCATCGAAGAGCAGAATGCACCGAAAGACTTTTATGCCATCCGTCGGAAGATGGAGATCAAGGACGAGGAGAGCGGTTCGTGCATCACCATCCTCCCCGATGAGGAATTCTCGATCACGGCCATGTGTTCGTTTGAGTCGAAGTTCATCAACAGCCAGTTTGCCACACTCGATAGCATCGACAAGTTTGCTACCGACATTGCGCCTGCCCGCACTTTTGTATTCGTGCGCGACATCATGCCGCTGCTCGATGCCAACCTCATCAAGGGTGGCGACTTGGACAATGCCATCGTTATCTACGAGCGTGAGGTGACTCAGGACAAGCTCGACCAGTTGGCAGACCTACTGAAGGTGCCTCACATGGATGCCACGAAGATTGGCTATATCCAGCACAAGCCATTGATGTGGGAGAACGAATGTACGCGCCACAAACTGCTCGATATCATCGGCGATATGGCCCTTATCGGCAAGCCCATCAAGGGTCGCATCGTGGCCACCCGTCCGGGGCATACCGTGAATAACAAGTTCGCACGCCTGATGCGCAAGGAGATACGTAAGCACGAAGTGCAGGCACCCTTCTACGATCCTAACGAAGAACCTGTGATGGACGTCAACCGTATTCGCGAACTTCTCCCCCACCGCTATCCTATGCAGCTTGTTGACAAAGTCATTTCTCTGGGTCCCACCACCATCGTGGGTGTGAAGAACATCACGGCCAATGAGGAATTCTTCATGGGGCACTTCCCCCAAGAACCCGTGATGCCTGGTGTGCTTCAGATAGAGGCAATGGCGCAATGTGGAGGTCTCTTAGTGCTCAACACGGTAGAAGAGCCCGAGCGCTGGAGCACCTATTTCATGAAGATTACCGACGTGAAGTTCCGCCGCAAGGTGGTGCCAGGGGACACCCTCATCTTCAAGGTAGAGCTGCTGGCTCCCGTCCGTCACGGCATCTCATCGATGAAGGGCTACATGTTTGTAGGCGACTCGCTCGTCTCAGAAGCGACTTTCACCGCACAAATTGTGAAGAATAAATAAGCTTCAGTCCCCCCATAAAGGCTGTGTCAAGATGATTGGCGCAGCCTTTTTCTTTTCACAACTAATAACATTTGAAACACAATAATTCTCATGAAAACGCGTTAATTGATTGTAACGTTTAACGAAAGAGAAATGAAGAAAAGTGTATTATTCGTTGTGATGTGCTTGGCCATCAGCACAAAGGGACTGGCGCAATTGAACTTCGGTGTGAAAGCGGGCGTCAACTATAGCACGCAACGCGTGTTCGATATCAGTAGCAGTCATCGATGGGGGCCTCAGGTTGGTGTGATGACGTCATACACATTGAGCAATAGTTTCGAATTGCAAGGCGAGCTGCTCTATGCGCGTCGAGGTTTCAAGACAGACGTCTATGTTGACATGGACGATAGCAAAGCCCATGACTGGAATTTCAGTTTCCATTACCTCAACCTGCCCATCTTGGCGAAGTATTATCCCTTTGGCAATTTAACCTATATAGAGGCTGGTCCGCAATTGGGCTATCTCATAGATAGCAGCAACAAAGTGAAGGGAGTTGACCTTGGCGACGAAGCTGGGCTGAAACCCGAGTACAACAAGATAGACTTTGGCTTTGTGGGTGGTATAGGTGCCGATTTGGGAGATCATTTCAATGTAGACGTTCGCTATTATCATGGACTTACCCATACGCAGAAGGACTATGACAAGGGCGAGAACCGCAGTTTGGAACTAAGTGTAGGGTATTGGTTTTGAAACACCTTACGTATTGAGGTTTTATGAAGACTGGTTTGGTTTTGGAAGGCGGAGCTCTGCGCGGTTTGTTTTCAGCGGGTGTGATGGACGTGCTGATGGAGTACGGCATCTCGTTTGACGGCATTATCGGCGTATCGGCAGGAGCAGCTTTTGGATGCAACTACAAGTCTCACCAACCAGGTCGTGCCCTCAGATATAATAAAAGGTTCGCGCGCGAATGGCGTTATTGCAGCTTGAGGTCATTGCTTTTGACAGGCGATTTGTTTGGTGCAGAGTTCGCTTATCATACCGTACCGAATCAATACGATGTGTTTGACAATGCGACCTTTGAGCAAGACCCTACGGAGTATTATGTTGTATGCAGCGATGTGGAGACTGGAAAACCTGTTTACAAGCGCTGCATAGAGGGAGGCGACGTCACCTACGACTGGATTCGTGCATCTGCTTCGATGCCTGTCTGTTCGCGTGTTGTGGAACTGGAGGGCATGAAGCTTCTCGATGGAGGAATGACTGACAGCATTCCTTTGGCTTTCTTCCAGCAGAAAGGTTTTGAGCGAAATGTCGTTATCCTCACCCAACCGGAAAGCTACGAAAAACATCCTAACCGCCTGATGCCACTTATCAGCATGGCATTGTTCCGCTATCCCGCTATCGTCCGGGCTATGAAAGAACGCCATAAGATGTACAATGCCCAGTTGGAATACGTCAGACAGCAGGAACAGCAAGGGCGTGTTTTTGTTGTTCGCCCCCCTGCCCCACTTCCTATTGGCCACATCTCGCACAATCCGGAGGAGATGCAGCGCGTGTATGACATTGGGTGTGAAACGGCTCGCAGCTGTATCAACGATATCTTGGGATTTCTCAGTCCTTTATGAACACGACGAAGGGGCGCATCTCTATTCTGATGCACCCCTTCTTTTATAGTAGAAGGAAAAGACTATTGTCCTTCCTCTTTTGGAGTCACGATGAAAAGCAATCCACCGTTAAGGGTTGTTTTCCTCTTCATCACTCTCTTCATCTTTCCAAATGCTGTAGCCGTGCCAATTAGAAGCGGCGGTACCATCGTACGTCTCATCCTCATTAACGGTAACGACGATGGAGCTACCGTCCAGCGTATAGTCGGTTGTCGTCATGCGGATACTCCGTACAAACGGACTTTGATATTCTCTTTTCATACTCAATGAAGTATTCATAAATGATTCATTAACGAATAATCACACGCTTGCCATTGATGATATAAATGCCCTCCTTCATGTTGAACATCTTCTCACCTGCTGACTTCACCAGTTTGCCGTCGATGCTGTAAATATTGAAGAGTGCATTCAGCATATCGTCGCTCACGCCACTAATACCTGTTGCCTCACCATCGCCGAACACCACATTAATCTTCGTGGCCGACGGGAGGGTCAAATAAGCACGGAAAGGACGGATAGAGGCACCAGCCGACTTCACGAATGCCACATCACTCTGGTCTGTCACGCCACCAGGAACCACATAAATGTTCTCCGACTCAGCGGGTTGCAAAGCTTTGTAGTTACCAATGAATGAAGCAACATCCGAAGATTCTTCTTGTGCATTCCAATCGATGCTTACTACACCTGCATCGGGAATAGTGATGCCACCTGTGCCAGAATAAACCAGATAGGGCTTGTTGGCCTCGATGCTTGCGACTTCGGTGAAGGTCAGCGTCACACCGTCGCTGTTGCTCGATGCATTGAGCTCGTAGAACTTCGTGCCATTAGTTCCATCAGGTATTTGGGTATAGCTGAACGGTACGGTCATCGTCACATAGTAGCCTGCGCGGTCGAAGAGCCGCTGGAAGAACGGATTGGTCACTGAGATGGGAGCAATCGCGGTGTTGATGTCGAAGGGCTTGTTGGCATTGGGCTCTTCCTGAAGGAAGAAAGCGAAACCATTATAAGCATCGCCGTCTTTCACCGCCTCGTTGCGGTTGACTGTTCCTGGAACAGCCGTTACGAAGAGGCAATATGGATTGGCTGTCTTGCCGATGACATCGAGTGTTCCTTCGTGTGCAACTTCCGTCAAGTCATAGGAGTTAGCTTGCTTCACGGCATCGATGGCGGCAAACTCATCGTCGCTCCATGTTCCGGTCAGTTTCACCAGTCCGTTGGCATCAGGCTCGCCTGCGGTGAGTGCATCACTTGCGGCAGCAGTCACGACGATGGCCAGCGTGCTGCTGATTTCCGTATTGTCCTTCAGCGTAACGGTAATCATGACATCTCCCTCGGCGACACCTGTCACGACACCATTCTCGTCAACGGTAGCGATAGCATCGTCGCTGCTGACGAAGGTCACCTGTGAGGCAGCCACAACATTGTCGTCCTGATCTTTCACGCTGAGTTGCAATGTCTTGCCAACCTGCACCTCATTCTCGTCGGCTACGACGGCGATGGCAGTAATCTCAGCGGTAGAGCCACCCTTCTCAATCCATTCGAGCGTAACCATTCCGAAGTTCACTTCGCCAGGCATCATCACATACAGCGGTGTGTAGAGCTGGGGTTCTTCGGTCGACGTAGCATTTATCGTAATGGTCTTACCATCGGCGCTGATAGTCATATTGGTTCGAATATCGGCTGCCTCATTGCCATTGATATGCCAGAACGAGCCGCCAAGTCCGGTCATTGTCTCCTCAGAAGTGATAATCAGCTCATAGTTGTTAGTTCCCGTGTAGTGATAAGGATAGAGCGTAACAGAGTGGTCGCCGCTTGTCAGCACCGTGCCTTCGGTTGGATCAACAGGACCTGCACTGCCAGACTTCCAGAAGAAGATGTTGTCAACATAAACAACCTCGCTGCCAGTACCTTTGTCTAATTTTAGTTGGAAAGCTTCGGCAGAAGTGAAGTCGATTTCAAACTGACTGAGCGGAATGTCAATACTATTCCACTGTCTCACGTTGAGAGTGCCCAGGCTCTGGGAGTTCTCAATCGGTCCAGGAAGGATGGGCGTTATACCGAGGTTCATTGCCTGCATAGGCAAGACATCGATGTGGATATACTCCATTTCGGAGAGGTCGAGTGTGGTATTAAACTCGAAACCTAAATAATTGTAGTTTGAAAGCATCATGAGATCGTCGCCTCCAACACTCAGAGTGCTGATAGCAGTCGACTGTCCCCACGAACCGATATTATAGGTTGTAGCTGGTGAGTAAGCGTTGCTGTAGAGCGAAAGCACATTGTCTGCATCCTTGTCGGGTGTGGGGGCAGCGGTCAGCGTGAACTCCGGTTCACCTCCGTCCTCACCGATAAGATATACATTGCCCACATAGAACGTTAAAGTTCCATCGCCATTCTCAAAGCCATCGGTAGCACCGACAGCAGCCTTGTTGGCAACCTTGCTGACATACTTAATCTGATAGAATTTCGACATGGTCACACCGTCGGCAATGATATCTGCCACAGGTATCTCAAGGGCGTTCCATTCGCCGCCGGTGACGTCGAACTGGTAGCCCTTTTCCGGCTGGTTGCCCGCACCTTCAACATTTGCGTTGATAGGAACGATGGCCAACGTAGAGCTCTTGAACGGATAGACATCGAGATGCAAAGTAGTCATCGAAGAGGCATCAATCGCATCGAACTGCGAACCGAACCAATGGAAGTTGCTAATGCTATAAGCCTCCTTGCCATTGATGGTCACAGTAGAGCCGTTACCACCGCCCCAATCGTAGAAGCCATATCCAGAAGTATTGCCAAGAGCAGCACCATAGATTGACTTCACATTAGTGGCTGTAGGCACGGGAATGTCGGCCATCGTCTTTGTCGTTGCCTGAACAGTCTGCGGTTCTGAAGAATTCTTACTATCCTGAGCAACAACAGAGAACGTATAGGTAGTGCCCTGCTCAAGTCCTGTAATCTCGAAAGTGATCTCCTCGCCAGAATTACCTGTGGTGGTATACTCCTGACTATTGGCCACATTGGTGATAACATAGTGGATGGTGGAAGCCGTTTCATCGGTAGCTTTGAGTCGAAGTGCCACGCTGGCAGGCGAAGTCTCAGCCACTTCAACAGTGTTGAGCACGGGAGCAACGGTATCTTCAAGGTCTCCAGTCTTTACACCATAGGCAGCCATCTCATAAATAGAAACGCCCCATTGAGTGGCTGGAGCTGTGCAGTCGAACTTCACAAATCTCACGTTGGTATTGTTGGATGCACCATAGAAATAGTGACGCACATCACCTTGCATGCCAGCCTCATCGGTAATAGTGTAAGCTGTGTTCCATGTTTCGCCATCAGCGGAGAATTGGATGGTGTAGTCTTTACCTACAGCTTGTTCCTGTTTCAGGTCTACGAGGTTGATGGTATAGTAAGCTTCCAAGTCGACATATACCCAAGTGTGGTTGTCGGCAGGCTGTCCGAGACCACCTCGGTCGCCCCAGTTGCCATTGAAGAAGAGGTCGACATTGCTTGCCTCGGGGTTGGCAACACCAGTTTTGCCGAGCAGGAGGTTGTCACCCTCGTAGGCAAAGATGGTGGCAGTGGCCGTCATTCCATCGAGAGTGGCGGTGACGGTACCTTCGCCTGCCACAGACGGAGTATAGTTGCCGTTAGCATCGACCGTTCCATTGGTAGCGGAATAGGCAATTCCATCCAAAGGATAGTCTACATTGTTTTGGTCAAGCGCCTTAGGAGTGAGCTTGATGGAAGCCCCTACTTTGCATGCGCTCTTCGAAGCATTGGCCTTGTCTGCATCTGCAGGCGAGAGAGAGAAAGAAGTCAAGGTCTGGGATGTAACATTAAACACCTCAAACTCCCAGAAACTGTAGCCCCACTGCGTGCCACGTTCTGTTCCATAGAACTGCACATAGCGTGCTGTGACAGGCGTGTTGAGATTGAAGGTTTGCGTGTAGGGGAATCCAGCCAATTCTTGTCCTTCAACAACAACGATGTCAGAGCCATCGGTCAGATAACCGTCTTCGCCGACAGTATTTCCGGCTTTGATGACGAACGTCTTACCGTAAGCGCCTTCCCAAACAATCACAATACGGTTGAACTCTTGAGCAGAACCCAAGTCAACTTGCCACGTCTGAGGGTCGTTTGAGGTCGACTCCCATCGTGATTCAGTGTTTCCATCATTGCCACCAGCGGCATTACCCGAAGTGGCAATGGAAGGCTGTCCTTCTGCCAAGTTTTGGCCGAAGGCTGTAATTGCCGCCATAAAGGCGAACAACAAGAAAACTGTTTTTTTCATTGTCAGTTGTTTTTGATTAGTTAATAATATAGGATTTAAAATATAATTCTGATGTTTGGTGATGGCGCCGACAGCATCTCCTGCTTGGAGTTGTCGCCTCTACAACTTGTTTTCAATGTAGAAACAGTTATTTTCCGATATAGAAAAAAATCTTTTCTGATATAGAAAATGTTCTTTTCCATTATAGAAAACGATTGTTTCCGATATAAAAATAGTTTGTATACGACATGGATACTGTCGGTGCCAGCATTTGGACATTATTTAGAGTTCTATCTCACGACTATCTTTCGGACACCATCAGCGGTGCGCACGATGTAGACTCCAGCAGGCAGTTGCCTATTCAGCATGGTATCTTGACCGTTGTCTACGCGGTTACCCCTCAGGTCGTAGATACCGAGTAATGTCGTGGGTTGCTGCAATGGGTTGATACACTCGATGCCTGTAGGCACTTCGGGTGTAGTCTTCTCGCCATAGAAGAAGACGGCATCGTAGCCTACCTGCGTACCAGCCACGCCGCCAGCGAGAAGCACGAAGATATTGCCCGTGAAGCGACGTGCCGTACGGTAGTCGAGGCCTTGACGCACGAGCCAAGACACCGGAACTTCGATGTTGCTCCAAGAGCCGTCGCGAGCGATGTCACCGATGCAAGGACGGTTTTCATACAACCCCGTCCCCAGGGGAAGATAGGCGACCTTGCCGTTACCGTCGACCACATAGAACTCGATGTTGCCTGTATAGGTGGTCTTTACGGCAAAGTGCAGCGTGTACTTGCTGTCTATGGCAGACAGGTCGATGCCGCTGCCTCCGATGTTGTAGCCCAGTCCGCTCCAACCCGCGTTGCCCACTTCGGCAAGCATGTATTTGCCGTTGACACCAAACGAGTTGGCATCTGTTGGGTCGAGGAACGAGAAGGTGTTCTCCCAGGGATATAGGTTCTGCGTAGAACCGTTCGGACCGATGTTCATCACGAAAGAGTCTTGCAGATACTTAGCCTGTGTCTCGTCGTCGAGGTAGATGACGTAGTAGTCGCCATTGGGGAAGGCGAACGGCTCTTGACTTGCTGATGAGATTGTGATGGAACGCTCGTCGATGTTCTCTTCTGGAGGCAGTTCGTAGGCTGAAGCCGGTCCATAGATGAACACGGCATCGTAGCTTACCTGAGTGCCAGCCACGCCGCCAAGCAGGATGTTGAGCAAGTTGCCGGTGAAGTTGCTCGAAGTCGAGAAGTCAAGTCCGAAGGTGGCACGCAGCAATGCCAGCGGAATGTCGATGCTGCTCCAAGTGCCATCGCGGTCGAAGTCAGCAAGGGGCGCATGACCGTCGTAGGCTGTCTGTCCCAGCACAATCTGAGCTTCCGTACCGCGTCCGTCGATGAGGACGAACTCAATCGGCCCAGTATAGGTAGACTTCACGGCCAAATGGAGCGTGTAGTTGTTGGCAATGCCCGTGAGATTGAGCGGTTCGCCGCTTGCCGCCACATTGTAGCCCATGCCACTCCAGCCGATGTTGCCCACCTGTGCGGTGATGTAAGCATCTTCGACGCCAAACGAGTTAGGACCAGCTACAACGGGGAAGCTGATCGTATTCTCCCAAGCGTAGAGGTTGCGATTGGTTCCGTTGGGACCCACTTCGCGGACATCCCCAACCTGAGCACGGTTGAGCGTCTGGCTGTCCATATAGATACTGTAATAGCGATAGTCGGCTTGGAACTCGAAGGGGTTGTCTTTGGGATTCTCAATCTTGGTCACCTTGATGTCGAACGAACCTTCCTCGGTGTCGGGCTGTGCATCCTTCGGTCCGTAGAAGAACACCGCGTCGTAGCCGAGCGATGTCGTCGGGTCGCCTCCGGCAAGGATGACGAAGAGGTTGCCTTCATAGTCGGTGTCGTTGCGGAAGTCCAGTCCGAAGTTGCGCTGCAGGTATTCCATCGTCACGTCGATGCTGTGCCATTTGCCGTCGCGCTTGAAGTTGGCCACAGGCTGATGGAAAGCGCCGTCGCTCTCAAAGGGAGCATCGCCCAAGACGATATGGGCAGCGTGCCCCACCCCATCGTTGATGATAAAATCGAGCGAAGCCTTTGAGTAGGTTTTCACCGCGAGATGCAGTTTGAAATCCTTATTCAAGCACGACAAGTCGAGGTCTCCCTGCGTGCTGTTCACGTTGTAGCCCAGTCCGCTCCAGCCCTGAGTGCCCACGGTGAGCGCGATGTAACCGCCCACCACGCCAAAGGAATTTTCGCCATCAGCATCGTCGTAGATG
>Ga0256407_10014604_pt1 | contig 10289 bp, 8 predicted proteins | sample RumenRJG_04DNA_FD_193489 | JGI IMG/M metagenome (GOLD analysis project Ga0256407, IMG submission 193489) | Bovine rumen microbial communities from Lethbridge, Alberta, Canada - RJG_04 | ecosystem: Host-associated > Mammals > Digestive system > Stomach > Rumen | place: Canada: Alberta | collected... | reverse complement strand
AATGAAAAAACCGGTCCCCGTAGGAATTATTATCAATAATTCTAAAGCCTACGAAAAGACCGGATTATATTCAGGCAAGACATCGGTTGCAGGAATCATTGCAAATTCCACACGAACCGAAGCTGCCGTTAAGTTCATAGATTATATCTATCAGAACTGAGTAGTTACAAAAATATCATATATTGAACGGATTGCCTTCTCAAAGTCACGGGCATCAACACCGATGATGATGTTAAGCTCAGAAGAACCCTGATCGATCATTCTTACATTTACGCTTGCATGAGCAAGTGCTGAGAATATTCTTCCCGCTGTTCCTCTTGTAGACTTCATTCCGCGTCCAACGACTGCGATGAGGGCAAGATCTGATTCAATCTCAAGCATATCGGGATGTGCAAGTCTGTGAATCTCTGAAACAACCGACTGTTCCTTCTCGATAAACTCATCTTCCTGAACAAATACCGTCATGGTATCAATTCCCGAAGGTACATGCTCAATGGAGATTTCCTGATCTTCGAAAGCCTGAAGTACCTTTCTTACAAATCCGATCTCCGAATTCATCTGATCCTTAAGAATATTTACACAGCAAAATCCCTTCTTTCCGGCAATACCGGTAATAACATACTTGGATTTCTTTGCTGTAGACTCAACGATCCATGTTCCCGGATCTTCCGGCTTGTTGGTATTTCTGATATTGATCGGAATACCCTCTTTTCTTACAGGGAAGATGGCATCTTCGTGAAGAACCGAAGCGCCCATGTATGCAAGTTCTCGAAGCTCTGTATATGTGATAGTCTCAATGTGCGGTGGCTTGTCGATAATTCTGGGATCTGCAACAAGGAATCCTGAAACGTCAGTCCAGTTCTCATATACATCAGCCTTGATAGCTCTTGAAACGATTGAACCTGTTATATCTGAACCGCCTCTTGAGAATGTCTTGATGCTTCCGTCAGGATATGCACCGTAGAAACCGGGGATAACAGCCTTTGGAGTTTTCTCAAGCTTTTTTGCCATAAGCTTGTTGGTCTTCTCTCCGTCAAACTCTCCGTTCTTGTCAAATACAACCACTGTTGCGGAATCAATGAATTCATAGCCAAGGAAATTCGCCATGATTATTCCGTTAAGATACTCTCCGCGGCTTGCAGCATAGTCATTTCCTGCAAGTGCCTTGAAATTCTTTTCGATTGTCTTGAACTCATCGCTAAGATCGAGCTTAAGGTTAAGTCCCTTGATGATCTCGTCGTATCTTGCCTTGATATCGGCGAGCTGCTTTGAAAAGTCCTTCTTCGCTTCAGCAAGAGCATATGTCTTGTAAAGCATATCTGTAACCTTTGTGTCCTTAGAATTTCTTTTTCCCGGAGCAGAAGGAACAACATACACGCGGTCGGGATCTGCCTTTATTATCTCTCCGACCTTCTTAAACTGCTCTGCACTTGCGAGTGAACTTCCACCAAATTTAACTACCTTCTTCATAATGTACAAACCTCTTCTTGTTTTTTTATAGGGAAAAATCATCAATAAAGTCTGATATATCCCTTAACACTGTCAAGTTTCCAAAGTTTCTCTTCGAAATCTTTCTCAGAGATAAGATCTGTGACGAACGCAAACTCGCCTTTTACTTCTTCGCTCTTGATGATCTCTATCTTATTTCCAAACAGCTCTTTTGCCTGATCTTCAAGATTTTCGGTAACTCTTACAAAGAACTTGCGAACAGCGTTGTCCTTTGAAGTAAGCACTGCCTTCTTGGAATTCATGTTTACTTCGATATGTTTTCCCTTGTGCTTAAGAATATCAACAACGTCTGCAACAACCGCACTTGCAGTAGCGCTCTTACCTGCGCCCTTACCGTAGAACATTACGTCGCCGAGCATGTTTCCGTGAACGTCGATCGCGTTGAATACACCGTTTACGTTAGCAAGAGGATTCTCCATGGGAATCATGAAAGGAGCTACTATTGTAAAGAATCCGCTCTCATTCTTCTTGCACATTCCAAGAAGCTTTATCGCAACGTTGAGGCTCTTTGCATAAGCAAAATCCTCAATGCTTATCTTAGTGATTCCTTCTGTATAAATATCCTCGTAATTTACATGCTCACCGCTCATAAGGCTTGAAAGGATAGCAATCTTACGACATGCGTCATATCCCTCGATATCGGCTTCGGGATTTCTCTCAGCGTATCCCTTATCCTGCGCCTGCTTAAGAACTGTGGCAAATCCGATGCCCTCTTTGTCCATCTTGGTAAGGATATAGTTTGTTGTTCCGTTGAGAATACCTGTTATCGCATCGATCTTCTCATGCTTAAGTGAATCGTTAATGCTGCGAAGAACCGGAATACCGCCGCCTACACTTGCTTCAAAAAGATAGCTCACACCGTTCTTCTTAGCAATCTCAACAAGCTCAGGCCCGTGCGCAGCTACAAGTTCCTTGTTTGATGTGCATACACTCTTTCCGCTCTCAAGTGCTTTCTTCTCGAATGTAAAAGCAGGCTCAAGTCCGCCCATTGTCTCACAGATAACATCCACCTCGGGATCGTTAAGTATAATATCGAAATCATGTACAACCTGATTTTCATGCTTATCGCCGGGGAAATCTCTGAGGTCAAGTATATATTTTACTTCTACTGCCTCTCCTGCGCTCTTTGCAACCTCTGCTGCGTTCGTATCAAGAACTTCAACAACCCCGCTTCCAACTGTTCCATATCCCAAAACCGCTACTTTTGCCATTTCATCCTCCAATGCATTTTTTACTGATTATTTAATAGGTTGCACTTCTTCCTGTTATGTGCACCTTATGTATTCCTTCTTTGCCTTCCATAATGGAGATCATCTCCATTATATCCTTAGTCGCTTCCAATACCTGAATCGTGATCGATATCGATGCCACGCCGTTAAGCGGGATTGACTGATGAATCGTCAGGATGTTTGCACCAAAATCCGCGATCAGATTAAGCACATATGATAAAAGACCTACCTCATCATTCATCTGGAATGTCAGGGTAAATGTTGTTCCCTGAAGAGAATCATGAAATTCATATATGTCTTCCTTATATTTATAAAAAGAACTGCGACTGATACCAAGCATCGCAGAAGCTTCATTTACTGTCTTAACCTTGCCGGATTCCAAAAGTTTCTTGGCTTCCACAACCTTAAGCAGCACTTCCGGAACCGCCTGTTTCCTGATAACGTAGTACCCTGTGTCCTGCTGCATCTCTAACCTCCGCATTTATAATACCTTGTTTTTCTACTACGGACATTTGTGTGCGACGTAAAGAGTTTAGCATGCTAAAGTTTTAAAGGCAAGGCCTATTTTTGCCAAAAAAACTCTTTTCACCCCAATTCTCTTTGGTAATCATGCCAAACTACCGCTATTTACATGGGTTCCCATAGCACAATAGAAACATTTTACCATAAGAGACCCCTTTTGGCACAGGGCAGATCTTTATTCGCGTATTGCGAGAGAGCTTAGGTTTTATGGGACTCCCAAATCGGCACTGAAATTCTGCTTTGAGGCTCTTGTTTGACATCAAGTCCGCAGGAAAGCGTAAGGCCGTGGGGATATGTTTTTTCACAATCACTTCATCTCACATTTTTATGGGGTTACGACCGTTTTTCCTTTATAGCGCATGTTACGGACTAAACTCGCAGCCCTATGCCTTTATCAGAATTGTCATACGCTGCTTTGCAGCTTTAAAAATAAGCAAAGCCACTCTCGCAAACTTGTTTAAGCTTGCAGAGATGGTTTTGTTTATTTTTATACGCCCGCGTATGCGGGCTATGACAATTCTGATAAAGGCATAGGGCTGCTCAAACAACGTCCCCACATGCGCGTAAAAAACTGTCGTAACCCCATAAAAATGTGGCCTCCGTGAAATGCTCAAAAACATATCCCCACGGCCTTACGCTTTCCTGCGGACTTGATGGAGTTTTGAGCCGAAAGAATTTCAGTGCCGATTTGGGAGTCCCATAAAACCAAGCGAAGAAGCTGCGCGAATAAATATCTGTCCCGTGTAGCAAAAGACCTCCCATGATAAAATACGAAAAAACTGTGAACCCTTGGAATAATTAGTCTAAATGGGGTTGAGATATGCTATACTTTTTCATTGGTCAACGTGGTTTTTCGGGTTATAGGTTTATAGGTTTTAAATGAAACAAAAAGTTTTTAGGAATTGGTATTTTCTTATAGTTTTAGGTATAGTGTTTCTTCAGCTCGCCGTTTTTCTTATTGCAGGCGAATCTCATACGTTCATTGGCGTTCATGATAATCTGGACATTCACATAACCGATTACAAATTGTTAAAGGATAATAATGCGTTCTTTTCACAAGGAAAGACTATTCCGCTTCTCGGCGGTATTGACAGAAATTTCCTGCTGTCAGAGTTTTACGCTTATTCCTGGCTTTATATGATCCTTCCGAATTTCGCGGCGTATATTACGGGATATTTTCTCAAGATATTCATCGCACTCTTTTCGGGAATCCTCCTGGGAAAAGACATTTTAGGAGATAAGTACAAAAGATACGAATGGGCTGTTGTGCTCTTTAGCTTCATCTACGGCCTTTTACCGCTCTATCCGGCATTCTCGTTTTCTTTTGCTTCGCTCCCGCTACTTGTATTCATAATCAGAAGACTTAAAAACAGCGGCAACAAAATCTATTACCTGCTCGCTTTTCTGTACCCTACGCTGTCGTATTTTACGTTCTTCGGCCCTTTTATCCTGGGCTATATCTTTATCTACTTCATTTATCTTTGGGTAAAAGAAAAAAAGATAAACCTAAGGATCTTTACTGCGATGATCCTTATGTCCGTAAGCTACATTCTCATTGAATACAGGCTTTTTGCCCTGATATTCGGTTCCGGACAGGCAACGATCAGAGACACGATGGTCATCGACGACCTCTCTGCATCTGAGATCATAAGCAGCATCTTTAATGTTTTTGTAAATAACATTTTCCACTGCGAAGACTTGCACAGAGTTGTGGTTCTTCCTTTGTTTGTCATTTCATTTATAGCAATAAATTTGGGATATATCAGGAGAAAAGAGCTAAAGAATGCTCTTAAGGATCCTTTTAACCTTGTATTTCTTTTTATAGTCGCAAACTGCATTGTTTACGGTCTTTACAACAATCATGCCGTAAGAACTCTATTTGAGACGCTCGTTCCGCCTTTAAAGGGATGGCAGTTTAACAGAACTATATTTTTTAACCCGCTTCTGTGGTACGTTGAAGCCCTTATCGCAATGATACGTCTTTCAGATTACATTACATTCAACGAGAGTAAAAAAAGCCGTTTAAACGCAGTTTTACCGTTTGTCCCAAAGGCAGTCACTATACTGGTTCTTCTCTCGGTAATTGGCACACAGTCTTTATATAACGACTTTTTCAACACATGCTATGTAAACACTTGGGAAACACTGAAAGGGCAGAAATCGGAAACCCTGTCCTACGGGGATTTCTTTTCTACAGAATTATTCGAGAAGATAAAAAAAGATATTGGCTATAACGGTGAATACAGCGTAGCTTACGGTTTTCACCCCGCTGTTCTTTCTTACAACGAGATTGCGACTTTGGACGGATGCCTCAGCTACTACTATCAGTCATATAAAGATTCATTCAGAAATGTGATCGCACCTTCGCTTTCCGAATCAGAGGAAGCCCGCAACTACTACGACGATTGGGGCGCACGTGCTTATATCTTTTCAGGTAGCGACTACGGCATCTGGAATCCTGTTAGAACAGTTGATGTTGAAGACAAGCGCCTTCTTATCGATAGATCTGCATTTGAGAAATTAAACGGAAAATATGTATTCTCACGAATCGAGATTTCAAACGGCGATGAGGCCGGATTTAAGCTCATCGGTAAATACTCGGATACAAACTCACCATACACCATATGGGTATATTCATTATAAAAAACATGGAGATGCACAATGAAAAATTACGTTAAAATCGCCCGTCCCGACCACTGGATAAAAAACTTCTTTATCATGCCCGGAGTTGCAATCGCATTTCTACTGACCGAGCATTCGATACGAGATATAAATATCATCAAACTTATATGCGCATTCTTTGCAACCTGCATGATCGCAAGCGCAAACTACGTAATAAACGAATGGCTGGATGCACCTTTTGACAAGTTCCATCCGACCAAGAAAAACAGGCCTGTCGTAGCGGAAAACATGAAGTTCTCGATTGTTATATCCGAATACATTGCCCTTATTATTGTCGGTGTGATTCTTTCATTACTTGTTAATAAGCCTTTCCTTATAACATCACTTATTCTGCTGTTTATGGGCTTTTTGTACAACGTAAAACCTTTCAGAACAAAAGACATCGCATATTTCGATGTTCTCTCCGAATCAGTAAACAATATGCTGCGTCTCATGATGGGATGGTTCGTCGTAACAGACTCATCACTCCCCCCTTCAAGCATCCTGATCGGTTACTGGATGAGCGGAGCATTTCTCATGGCAACAAAGCGCTTTGCGGAGTACAGAATGATCGGAAATCCTGAAACAGCAGGCTTATACAGACGCTCATTCAAATACTATTCCGAGAAAACTCTTCTGGCATCTGCACTCTTCTATTCACTCGTATCAACATTTTGCCTCGGAGTATTCCTTATAAAGTACCGCATTGAGTACCTGCTGTGCATGCCGCTTGTATTCCTGCTCTTCTCTTACTATGTTGCAATGGCGTTTGATCCCGATTCAGCGGTACAAAGACCCGAAAAACTCTTCAAAGAAAAAACTCTTATGTTTATGGTCTTCGTAATTATTATCGCATTTACCGCCCTGACATTTGTAAATGTAGATTTTCTTCACAGTCTTACATCAAACGAACTAGTATGGGTTCGCTAACCCTTAAAAAGCGCATAAAATGGGGATAGCGACAGACTGTCTACAAGCATTTTGGACCTGTTGCTTGTTATTTTTATGATTGTAACAGATACTGGAATTACACTTGCAGGTGATAATTCGAAAGGAGCAAGATAATATGGTCGAGTTTGGCGAGCAGCTCAGAAAGGCACGCGAGGCAAAAGGATTGACACAACAAACTCTCGCGGAACAGTTATTTGTTACAAGACAAGCCGTTTCAAAATGGGAATGCGGTGAAAGGTATCCCGATCTTCCTACTACAAAGAAAATATCAGAAGCACTGGATGTCAGCCTCGATGACCTATTATCCGGAAAAGATATGAATAAAGTCATAGAAAGAAACTCTATAGTAGATAATAACCTTGCAGAAAAAGTGATTTTTACTGTCTATGCTGTTTTTTTATTTCGTTGTTTGAGTATGATTTCCACGGATTTTTTTACATGCAGATTTATAAAAGAAACTACAACTTATGCATATTTTCACGCTGATTCTTTTTTCAATGAGAACACCGCATGGATAATGATGCCTAAGATTATATTCTGCGCTCTGACATTAGTCTTAATTTATGGATTCATTCACGTAGCAAAAGGGACTCTTTCCCCTAAGATAACTGGCATTATTGGAATAGTGACTTTTGCCACAAGCAGTTTGATTCATGTCACACAGATAATCACCTTTAAGATAATGCCTTTAATCTTCGCAGAACCTCTTAAATATAACTTCTCTATTGATACTTTAACTTCTGTAATAAAGCCAAATTTATTGTATGTAATTCTTATACTTATTCCGGCTGTAATTGGAGTTGTGGCTACATTATTCTATTTTATTCGTGGAAACAATAAGATAGTGTGGAAAGTTTTATTTATCATAATGACAACATCGGAAATTATAATCACTTATAAATTTGCTGTTTCTTGGCAAAATAAATTAAACTCATATCTACCATCTCTTTCACAGCGAGATTTCTTTAGGATATTTGCCTGGCTTGAAGGCGCAAATTCAGAAAAATACACATACTGTGGTGCAATATATGTATTTCTGCTTTTCCAAGCTGTAGCGCTATGGATAAAGAAAATAAAAGCCACACGTGCCGCAGAATCAAGCAAGATACCACAAGTAAGTGAAGCATAAATATAACGATGATTTATAAAAAGCCATATCAATCCCTTTCTAATGAGATTGATATGGCTTTTTTGAGCATGCGAAAGGCCATGGTATGGGGAATACCATGGCCTTCCATAACGCTTATAAAAGGAAAGAGTATCTTCACCTCGCGGACAAGCAAGATGAAGAGTAGTAAATAACTAAGTCAGATTATCCCTTTACACCACCGAGTGTAACACCGCCGACGATGTGTCTGGATAATAAAAGATAAACAACTATAACAGGGAAGATAGAGAATGAAATCATTACATATACCTGTCCCATGTCAAACTTAAGCCAGTCTGCACTTCTGAGCTGAGCTATAAGTATAGGAAGTGTCTTCTTTGTGTCTGTGTGAAGCACAAGTGCAGGAGTAAAGTAGTTATTCCAGCTTGTTACGAAACTGAAGATTGCCTGAACAGCAACAGCAGGTTTCATAAGCGGTACTACAATCTTGTTGAATGTGCCCCACTCTGTAGATCCGTCGATTCTGGCAGCTTCCACAAGTGAAAGAGGAAGTGTAGAATCCATGTACTGCTTCATAAAGAAAAATACAGCAGGTGAAGCAATAGCAGGAACAATAAGTGGTGTAAACTTATCATCCAATCCCATCTTTCCGATAAGCTGCAAGAAACCAAGCGCAGTTACCTGAGTAGGAATCATCATAACCATCAAAATAAATGTAAAAATGAACTTCTTAAGCTTAAAGTCATAAGCGTGTATTGCATACGCTGTCATCGTTGAAAAATATGTAGCAAACACCGCTGTTAGTGTAGCAACAATAAGCGAATTAATCAAGCCATTAAATATCGGCAAAGTTCCATGAACCAGATTATCCCAGTTTGTTACGAGAAATGTACTCGGATATGGTCTGAATCCTTTTGTAAGTTCTGCATTCGATCTGGTTGAATTTATAAACAAAACATAGAACCAGAAAAGGCAGATAAATGTTATCAATATAAGTACAATATACGCTATCACGCGTCTGGCGTGAACCGATGCTCCGGTATCACTCTGTCCGGCCATCGCAATTCTCTTTTCTTCCATTGTTAAGCCTCCAAATCAATCCTTATCTTCGCTTGCCGTAAACTTGAAAACGATCAAGCTAAGTATACCGGTAATAATAAACATGAATACCGAAAGAGCTCCACCAAGACCAAAGTTCTTACTGAAAAGATGCTTGTTAAGATACATGATCAAGGTCATTGAAGATCTCATAGGATCACCGGTACCGTTTGTCAGGATCTGAGGTACGTCAAACATCTGGAGTCCACCGATCAATGATGTAATCATAACATAAATAAGAATCGGTTTTAACAAAGGCAATGTAATTTTATAAAAAATTTGAGTGGCTGTAGCACCGTCAACCTGTGCTGCTTCGAAAAGTGAAGGGTCAATACCCATCATTCCCGCCATCAAAAGAATTGTCGTATTTCCAAACCACATAAGGCAGTTCATAAAAGCAACCAAGCCACGAACCGACCATACATGTGACATAAACTGATAAGGTTCTTTTAAAAATCCAATTTGTACCAAAATCGAATTGATAGGGCCTGAATTTGAGAACAATGTGAAAAACAACATCGCAAATGCAGAAGCCATTATCAAATTGGGAAGGTAAATAACTGTCTTAAAAAAGCCTTGTGCCTTCAAACGCAGTGACGGATCTGTAAACCATGCTCCCAATAAAAGTGAGAGAAGGATCTGAGGGACAAATCCCAAAATCCACATTATCAAAGTATTCTTTAAATATGTAGGAAGATCTCCGTTTGTAATTATTGTTGCAAAATTCTGTAATCCGACAAAATTCGGACCAATCTGTTTTAATCCCGAGCGATAATTCTCAAAGAATGAATTATAAATTGTTGAAAAAAGCGGTATCATCTGAAATACCAGATAAATTACCACGAACGGAATAAGGAAAATGTAGCCCCATTTATTATAACTGACTACTTTACTCTTCTTTTTCATACCCGTTACCCTTCTGAATAAATATTTGTGGAACGCATTGTGAACAATGCGCTCCACAATGATAAATCTAAAACTACCTATTACTTACTGATTACTCAGTCTTTAATTCAGGATACTTCTCAACGATAGCTGAATTGAACATTTCAAGAGCCTGGTCGAGAGTAGCGTTGCCGTCGAAGTAGTTCTTCATAGCTTTCTGGAACTCTTCGTTACAACCCTGATCGTATTCGCACTGGTTAGAAAGATCGCACTTCTCAGCACCGTTGCAGAACATTGCAAGAGGATTCTGTCCACCAAGAGGAGCA
>Ga0256407_10014601_pt1 | contig 10290 bp, 6 predicted proteins | sample RumenRJG_04DNA_FD_193489 | JGI IMG/M metagenome (GOLD analysis project Ga0256407, IMG submission 193489) | Bovine rumen microbial communities from Lethbridge, Alberta, Canada - RJG_04 | ecosystem: Host-associated > Mammals > Digestive system > Stomach > Rumen | place: Canada: Alberta | collected... | reverse complement strand
CCCGAACGACGAGCAGAAGGCTCGCGCGGCGGCGGCTGAAAAGCGGACGTCGGAAGACGAGAACTGGATCAAGGGCGAAGTCCACGATCCTCGCGCCTATGAAATGAAGGGCGTCGCGGGACACGCAGGCAATTTCTCCACCGCGCCCGACCTCGCGATTCTCTCCGCGATGCTGATCGGTCACGGAACGTACACTCCCGCGTCCGGCGCCGACCCCGTCCAGATCATGAAGCCCGAAACCTTCAAACTCATGACCGAACCCCTCGGAATCCCGCGCGGCGTCCGTTCTCGCGGCTGGGACAAGCGCTCCCCGTACTCCGGCAACCGCGCTGTCCTGATGTCTCCCGAAGCGATCGGACACAGCGGCTTCACCGGCACGTCGATCTGGATCGACCCCGGCACGAACCTCTATGTGATCTTCCTCGGCAACCGCCTGCACCCGGACGGGAAGGGCGATTACGTCGGGATGAGCGGCAAGATCGGTCAGGTCGCGCTCGACTCGTTCCGCGACAAAGTCGACGCGGACGCCGCGAAAGCGTTCGTCGAAAAGTCCGTCTATCGCTCCCCGAACGCCTCGTCCGAGGTTAAGAAGGGCGAGACGCTTACCGGCGCCGACGTCCTCGCGCGCGACGAATACGCGCCTCTTAAAGACCTCAAAGTCGGGCTCCTCACGAATCAGACCGGCGTTCTCCGCGACGGTTCGCATCTGCCGAAGGCGATGCTGGACGGCGGCGTCAATCTGACGACCCTCTTCAGCCCCGAACACGGTCTCTACGGCGCGCTCGATCAGTCGAATATCGACGACGTCAAGGATCCCGAAACGGGACTCAAGGTCTACAGCCTCTACGGCGAGATTCGTCGTCCGACCCCGCAGATGCTCGAAGAAGTCGACGCGTTCGTCTTCGATATTCAGGACGTCGGCGTTCGTTTCTATACGTATATCAGCGCGATGTGCTCCGCGATGCAGGCGTGCGCCGATCTTCATAAGAAGTTCGTCGTCCTCGACCGTCCGAACCCGATCGGCGGCGTCAACGTCAGAGGCCCGTTCCTCGATCCCGGTCGCGAATCGTACGTCGCGTTCTTCCCCATGCCGATACAGCACGGCATGACCGTCGGCGAACTCGCGCTCGCGTTCGCCTATAAGTACAATCTCGATCTCGATCTGACCGTCGTCCCCTGCGAAAACTGGACCCGCGATCAGTATTACGACGAGACCGGACTGACGTGGATCAATCCTTCGCCGAATATGCGATCCCTCACGGAAGCGCTCCTCTATCCCGGAATCGGAATCATGGAGTTCACGAACGTTTCCGTCGGGCGCGGAACCGACACGCCTTTCGAGGTCGTCGGCGCCCCGTGGATCAACGGCGAAGACCTCGCCGAAAAACTCAACGCGTTCCAGTTCCCCGGAATCAAGTTCGACGCGATCAAGTATACGCCGACCGCGAGCGTCCATAAGGGCGAAGAAGTCTCCGGCGTCCATATGACGATTACGGACGCGAAGAAACTCGACGCGGTCGAAGTCGGAATCGCGATCATGAAGCTCTTCGCGAAGGATTATTCGTCCGAATGGAACCAGAAGAACGCCAACACGCTGCTCCTCAACGACGCGACGCTCGAGGCGATCAACTCCGATAAGTCGCTCGACGATATCCCGGCTCTCTGGAAGTCCGATCTCGAACGGTTCAACGCGTTCCGCGCGAACTTCCTGATCTATTAGTTACACGCCTTAACGTCTATCCTTTCCTTGGACGGTTCGGTTTTCAGCGCGTCGCCCGTTTCCAACAGGCGGCGCTTCGTTCATTTTCAAAGCGGCGCGCCCAGCGCCGCTACGGCGCTCTTAGATTTTAAAGGTCTTGCAATGCTGAAAAAACTCGGTCCCAAACCCTATTTGTTCCCAATGCCCGTCCTTCTCATCGCGACTTACGACGAGAACAAACGCGTCGACGTGATGACGGCGGCGTGGGGCGGCGTCTACGGCGAGGAAAAACTCGCGGTCGATCTCGATCCGCATCATAAAACGTTCGCCAATATCAAGCTCAACAAAGCCTTTACGATTTCCATCGCCGATATTCCGCATCTCAAGGAGGCGGATTATCTCGGAATCTATTCCGCGAACCGTTTTCCCGATAAATTCGAACGTTCCGGGCTCGCCGCCGCGCCGAGCGACGTCGTAACCGCCCCCGTCCTGACCGAGTTTCCGATTACGTTCGAGTGCGAGCTTGAAGAAATCGTCGAAGAAGAGAAGGACGCCCACGTGATCGGTCGCATCCGCAACACGCTCGCCGATGAAAAACTCTTCGACGAGTCCGGTAAAATCGACCCGACTCGAATCCAGGCGTTCGTCTTCGACACGTTCCAGAACGGCTATTACGCGATCGGTGAAAAGGTCGGAAACGCGTTTAGCGACGGGAAAGAACTCGCCTAGCGACGCGTTTGCCCAAAAAAACAGAACTCTAACTTTGGCGCGTAAACGCCCTAACTCGAACGCAACATTGAAATGAAACGGCGCCGCGTCGCGCCGGGAGACGCTTTTATGACGAAAAGTCTTGGTCCGAGACCCCTATTTTTCCCACTTCCTGTCGTTCTGATCGCGACTTACGATAAAGACGGAAAAGTCGACGTCATGAACATGGCGTGGGAAGGGAGTTTCGGACTCAATACGGTTTCTTTTAACCTTAATCCGATCCGTAAAACGCTCGCAAATATCCGGTATAGCAGAGCGTTTACTCTCAGCGTCGCCGACGTTCCGCATATCAAAGAGGTCGATTACTTCGGGATGGTTTCCGGCAATACCGTCGAGGACAAGTTTGAACGCACCGGACTTAAAGCGGAACGCAGCCGTTTCGTCAACGCGCCGGCGCTCGTCGATTTTCCTTTGACGTTCGAGTGTAACGTCGTTTCAATCGATCAAGAAGGAAACCTCGTTCATATCGTCGGTCGGATTTTCAACACGTTAGCGAACGAGAGAATTCTTGACGAATATGGCAACGTCGACCTCGCGAAAATTCAGGGGTTCTACTACAACACGTTCAGCAGCGACTACTATTCTTTCGGATCGCGCCTCGGACGCTCGTGGTCGTTCGGCGCCGAATTAGCGAAACGCAGTCCTCCGCCTCCGCGTCAAGATACGGAGCAAGAGACGCAAAGATAACCGTTTTTTTCTTGCAAAGAAAAACGCCGGAACGTCGTTTTGCGCGACGTTCCGGCGTTCTTGTTTTAACGCGGGATTCCGGAACTGCGCTCAGACGCGCAGGAACTTACCGCGGCGCCAGAAATCCCACAGGAAGAACCAGAGCAGAAGCGCGCCGACCACGCAGTTGATCGTCTCTTGCCAAATCCCTACGTACTGTTCCAGTCCGTAGAGGAACCAGCCCGCAAATTCTCCGTAATGAACGATATGTGAAAGCATATACGCCGCGATTGCGTTTGCGCCCCAGACGAAGAAGAACGTCCGCAAAAGCGGAAGTCGCCAGACGTCGTAGATCAGATAAAACGCCGCGAAGAGCATGAGGCTGATTCCCGAACTGTACAGAACCATCGACGGGGACCAGATATACTTCACAATCGGGCAATACCAGTAGCTTTCTTCGGGAAGGGCTCCCCAGAATTTGCCGAGGAAGAAGGACGCGATTCCGAGGAAAGCGACGAGCGCGAACGCGCCGTATTGGACTTTCCCACGATTCTGAGCGGTTGCGAGTTTCTCGCGCGCGTCGCGGAAAATTTCGCCCGCAAACATTCCGGAAAGGGTCGTCGCGACGAAGGTGAGCGAGCTTAAAATCCACGTGTACATATAGTCCGGATTGAACTCGACGACGCCGTCTTCTCCGAGCGACGCGCCGTCGCGGAACCGCCCGAGAAAAACGCGGTCGATCTCGTACGCGATGTTCGTATTCGGCTCGTAACTGCCGGCGCCGCACCCGTTAAAGACGCAGAACTTATTGACGCTCCAGAACGCCGCCAGAAGCGCGACGAAAAGCGCGTAGCGGCTCCAGCGCGGAAGATATAGGTACGCGAGGCACGAGAAGAAGTAGCCCGTCGCGATCGACTGCAGCGTGTTGGAATAGAGCTTAAATTGCGTCGTATCGAGCGTTAAGAGGTTGCCTTGAACGCACATGCCGAAAATCCACAACACGACGACGCGGCGCAGAATTCTGACCCAGAGCGCGACGTTTCTTCGCCGCTCTCCCGTAAGATACCGCGCGAGCGCGAAGGGAATCGCCGCGCCCGCCATGAAGAGGAAGAGGGGCATGAGCTCGTCGATGATCGAGAACCCGCGGTTCCAGCCGGTATGATGCGTTTGCGTCATGAGCCAAGCGCAGAAGTCGCGCGATTTTTCCGCCCACGCCGGGACGTCGATCAGCGCGCCGAGCGGTCGCCAGAAACACGACCAGAACTCGGTCTGTTCCGTAAAGACCGGAGCGGGACCGCGCTGAAAGACGTGGGCGATTTGGTCGAAAAAGATCAGCAGGAAGATATCGAACCCGCGAAGCGCGTCGAGAGACGCGAGTCGCGGTTTCGCGGGCTTCGGGGGCGATGAAATGGATTTCGCGTCTGCGCGAGCCATGACGTTGTTTGCTCCTAAAATGACGACGATAACGGGAAAAGGACGATCAGACTATTTGACGACGGAGAATCGTTCGCCGAGGGGCGCCTTGGCGTCGTAGCGGACGGTCGTAACGCCGACGGTCGTAACGCCGACGGTTCCCTCGGGCGTCGTAAAACGTTCGAGGACGCCGTCGCGGGGGTTGTAGACGCGCAGCTCATACGGGATTCCGGCGGGGACGTCGGTTACGATTTCGAGCGTCTTCGTTTCGGGGTTCCATTTTTCGGAACGAACCTCAAGGATTCCCTGCGATATATGCCGCGACGTGGACAGAAGAATCGGACGGTCGCCGACGGGACGGACGGAGAGGACGGCGCAGCTCGCTTTCGGAAGCGTCGTTTTAAGCGTTTCGAAGGGCGCGACGAGACGGTCGTTCCAAAAATCGAACGCGACGTATCGTTCGATCTTTTCGCCCTTTTCGTCGACGAGCGGGAGTCCGAGCTTTTCCGGGGTCAGTTCGAAGACCGTCTCCTCGTCGCCGTTCCAGTTGAAGAGTCCGACGACGTCGCGACGCGGTCCGGACGCGTCGTCGGTCAGCAGCCAGACGCGCGCGAGATCGACGTCGAAGAGATCGACGGGGCGAACCGTCTTACGCAGGTGGTTCGGGATCGTTTTGCGAACGACGTCGATACGCTCCGCGTCGTAGTCGGGAACCCAGTCCGAGAGAGCGTAGAGCTGCCCCGTCAGCCCGGCCCAGGTCGCGGAGACGCGGGCGCGGTCGAGCGGAATCGACGTTCGGACGTACACGGGGTCGGGATCGTTCCACCACACGCGGCCGTTATAGAAATAGCGGTTCGTTCCTCGAATCGGACCGGCGCAGACGCCGTTCCAACTCGCGCCGTTGTCCGGACCGATGCGCATCGCGTCGACGAGCCCGTAGGACGCCGCCATAACGCGCATATTTTGCGACACGTTGCAGCCGAGAATGAACGTGTCCTTCGCGGCGTCGCGGACGAGCTGTAAGCCCGAGCGGTAGTTCTCGACGTTCGTCGTCGACGGATCGAAGAAAATCTGTTCGCCCATGTCCTCGGGGAAATATTCGTCGTTGACGTAAATCTGTTCCAGACCCGAGGCGCACCACATCCCGTCGATCTTAATGTATTTGAAGTTCCAGTCCTGCGTTATACGAGCGACTACGCTTTCGACATACTGGCGCGTTTTGGGGTTGCTGAGGTCGAGACACGTCCCGCCCCAGAACGTTTCGTAAGGCGCGCCCTTCTTTTGATTAATGGAAGAATACCGTCTTGTGTTCTTCTCCCCGGGCGCGGGATAGTCGATCGCGCTCTTTATGAACAAATCCTGTTTGTCGGCAAAGTAAGGATCGTCGTAGTTTCCGGAGAAAGGCATGAACCAAAGACCTGCGACGAGTCCCTTTGCAACGAGGAAGTCGGACGTCGCTTTCATGCCGGAGGGATAGGGCCCGTTAGGATTGTGCGCGGTGAAGTTCTTATTGGGACCGTTTTTAGACGCGCCGAGCTGCCATTTGTCGTCTATCTGGACGAAGTTAAGCCCGAACTTGCCGAAGTTGTCGAAGAGCGAATCCGCAAGTTCGCGGATTGCCGTTTCGTCGCTTGCGCCGCCGTGTCGATCCGAATACCACGTGCAGTATCCGACGAGACAGCTTTGATTAAGTTTGATCGAGTAGTGGTCTGCGACGGCGTCCGCGTAACGCTCAAGTCCGACTCGGCTGTCGTCAAAGCCTCCGATGACGAAGCGTTCGGACATGACGCGTCCGTTCGTTTGATACTTGCCGTAGTCGAGGCGCGGGATCATCGCCGGAACGCCGCCGTCCTTTTTTATCGAACGCACGACCCCGCCCGCTTTTTCGCTCGTGATCCAGCCGCCGACAACTCCGGAGCGCGTCGCAGGTTCGACCAGAGCGAGAAACGCGTAACTGCCCGCGTGACCGTCGACCGCTCGTAGTCCCGCCGTTCCGAACGCTTTAATCGAATCATAGACGCCCGCGTCAAAGAGCGTCGTTTCCCAAACAAGCGGTTCTTCGCTCGTTAGAAGCGCGTCGCCTTTTTGCACGTAGTCGATCGTCACGAATCCGTATTTAGCGGCGTCTCCCGAGAAAAGGAATTGTTTGCCGTTTTTAAGCGCGACGACGAGCGTTCCGCCGTCTTCTTCTATTGAGTCGACGTCGTTCTGCGCAATTTCAGTCCTCGCGAAAGATTGGTCTCCTTTCGCGACGGTCAGCGTTACGGAATCGCCTCCCGCCTCGTAAGAGACGGAAAGATCGCCGAACTCGACCTTTGCCGGCGACAGCGCAAACGCCGCGACGGCGGTCGTCGCGAGGACGAAAGAAAAAACAGCGCGGAGAAGAAAAACGGGCGTTTTCATGGAAACCTCGCAAAATAAGGCGTTGGAAAAAGACGACAAGGGGCGCGAACTTGCGCGACGTCCCGACGAACAACATTCTAAAAAAAAGCCCTCGACGTTTCAACACGTCGAGGGCGAAATCAGAGGGAACTACGCTCAAAAGCGTTGCGACTAGCGGCGAGTGGTCGAAACCGAGAGAAGGGCGATTTCGGAGTCGGTATTCGAATCGTTTACACCCCAATACTTTTGGAGCGCCGGAAGAATACGGTCGAATCCTACGGCTCGCGCTCTGGAGGAGACAAGGCGCGTCGACCCTCCGTACTCTACCGTATCGACTAGGCCCGTGTGGACCCCGTTTATAACGAGTTCCTGCTTCTGGATTTGCAAAAGCATACCGACGACGCGATTCTCTGAATTGAGAATAGGCGCGCCGCTGTCTCCGGACATGAACTTATTCGACTGTGACGCCGAGTAAAATTGAAACCGAGGACGCTTTGCTTCGTCTGTGCAGTCGGGGTCTTCGACTGTGCACTGGAGGTATTCGCCTTTAACGCTCGGATTTGCGACCAGCGCTTTGAGTTGGTCGTATTCTTTGACCATCGTCGTTGAGTAAAGAGGCTCTAACGGAATCAATCCTGGCACAGGGTCTTGGAGCCGGAATATTGCGGCGTCGGATTCTCCGATTCTGACGGCCCGACCTCTCAGTTTGACAAAGAAATCGACCGGTTTAACGAGTCCCTTCTTTTCCGCGGCTCTTCGGAGCTTGACCGAATCGCGTCCGTCGTCTAGCGCGAATCGTTTGCCGTTTGGCGTAACGAACGAGATCCAATGAAGGTCGACGGGCGATCCGTCTTTCTGCGTCAGCGCGTGGTGGGCGCAAACGATACAATAGGAGTCGTAGATTTTCATGCAGAACGCAATTGAGCGTCCGTGCGAAGCGATTTCGTCGTCGCGTTCCCGTTCCACTTGCAGACATGAGTTTTTGGGGAACGTCGCTTGTTCGCCTTCAGACGGCGCGACCTCGTGCGGAGCGGGAGAGGTTTCCTGACCCCAGACCGAACAGCCGAGGAGCAACAACAGGACGAACGCCGTCGTTCCGCAAATAATGCGTCCGCAGACGCGCCAATTCCGACCAATTTTTGTTTCGTTCTTTTGACGTTTCGAAACAGTCATGACAAACCTTCCTCTTGTTTTATAACTTGAAGACAAGGCGCGGCGTTAGAGTGTTAGACACGCGAGCTTATGCTCAGCTCAACGAACATAAGACAACCAAAACCGCGCTCCGGCGCAAAAAGGCATAGACGCCTACTGATTACGTTCGCTCCCCCGCGAACGCTTACTTGTAGTTATAATAAAGAGAAAAAAAGGTACAATAGTTATGTTGTGAATTTTTGAAAATTTTAGCAAAAAAATTAAAATTCGAACATAAGGAGTCTACATTTTTTCTTGGAGATAGAGCAAAACATACGTTTCAGTCGTTGTTTTCACGTCTTTTTTGTTCACGGTTATGGCGTTTTTTGGCGCGGTTCGCGCGATTCTTTTCACGCTTCGCTTCTTTTTGTTTTTTGGCGTCTTCTCGTCGATGGGCTTCGAGGCGTTCGCTTTTGGGGACGTAGATTCTGTCGGGGTCGGAGGGGACGGCGACGAGGTCGAGACCGCTGGCTTCGACGATTTCACAGTTTATGATTTCTCCGGGGACAAGGTTGCGACCGGTGACGTAGACGACGGGATCGACGTCGGGCGCGTCGGCGGCGGTTCGTCCGAGGCAGACGTTTGCCATTTGCGAGCCTGATTCGTCGGTCGCGAAGGCGTCGAGGAGAACGTCGAGCGTCTTGCCGACTTGACCGCGCGCAAACTGACGCGAAATCCTTTCCTGACGCGCATATAGACGTTCAAATCGACGCTTTTTAGTCGTCGCTTCAACTTGTTCGGGCATTGTATACGCCGGGGTTCCAGGTTCTGCCGAAAATTCGAAGACGCCGGCGCGTTCGAAGCGCTGTTTTTCAACGAACTCGAGAAGCTCTTGAAACATTTCGTCCGTCTCGCCGGGGAATCCCACGATAAAAGACGTTCTGAGTACGACGCCGGGGATTTCCTCGCGAAGCCGCGCCAAAAGTTCTTCCGTTTGCGCTTTATCGACGCGACGGTTCATGCGTTTTAGAAGTTCGGAATTGCAATGCTGGAGCGGCAGGTCGACGTAGGGGAGGATCGAGGTCGTTCCCTGTTCCTCATGTTTGAAGAGCGAAACGAGGTCGTCGTCCCAGAAAAGGGGATACGTATAGAGCACGCGAATCCAATCGAAGATATTTCGATCTTTGAGCGCGCCAAGGAGTCGCGAAAGATCGGGCTTTCCGTAGAGATCGGCGCCCCAGAAAGTCGTTTCCTGCGCGATGAGAACGAGTTCGCGAACCCCGGAATCGGCGAGCCGCTGGGCTTCGTCGAGAACAGTTTCATACGGCTTGCTGACGTAACGACCGCGGATGTTAGGGATCGCGCAATAGGAGCAGAAACGGTCGCACCCGTCGGCGATTTTCAGATACGCGACGTGCGGCGCCGTCAGCGGCGACCGTTTCGCGTCGTCGAGAGTCAGATTGCGAAACGACGACGAGAAAATCCGCGCGTTCGACGCGGCGACGATTCCTTGACGTTCCTCGGCGCGCGCGAGTTCCGCCTGAGCCGGCGTGAGCATGTCGAGCGTCGGAAGAGGTTTTTCGACGCTCTGAGAAGTCCGCGGTTCTATTGCGTTTGGCGTTTCACTCGGCGTCAACGACTCGAGAATCTCGACGATTCGCGCCTCGTCGTTCGGTCCGATCCATGCGTCTACGCCAGGGTAGAGTTTCGCTAGCTCGGCCCCGTCGGAGACGACCGCGCACCCGGAAACGACCAATTTTCCGATCGCGCCAACCGCCTTTTGTTCCAACGCCTCCTTGATATATTCCTCCGCCTCCTGACGCGCCGATCGAAGGAATCCGCAGGTGTTGATCAAAAAGAGGTCGACCGTTTCCGCGTCCGTCGTCATGACGTAGCCCGCTGCGCGAAGTCGCCCTACCATCGTTTCGGAATCGACGAGATTCTTAGGACACCCGAGCGAGGCGATCGACGCCGTTTTAACGGGATGTTGCGACGAATTGACAGACTTAGACGTTTCGGGGGTTGACATAGCGACGTCGTTCCTTTTTTTCTGGGCCGTAACGTTCAAAAAGCGAAGGCGCAAAGCGTGAGATAGACTTTTCTAATTATAACGTTTTTGCGAGAAAATAAAAGCGTCATGTCGATTTTCCTGCGACGCGAGACGTTGCGCAATATGAAAGACGTCGTTTGTAAAGGTTGTGTTGGTTTTACTGAAAAAGAAAACAGGAAAG
>Ga0256407_10014599_pt1 | contig 10291 bp, 9 predicted proteins | sample RumenRJG_04DNA_FD_193489 | JGI IMG/M metagenome (GOLD analysis project Ga0256407, IMG submission 193489) | Bovine rumen microbial communities from Lethbridge, Alberta, Canada - RJG_04 | ecosystem: Host-associated > Mammals > Digestive system > Stomach > Rumen | place: Canada: Alberta | collected... | reverse complement strand
GTTCTTTCCGAACTCACTATAGAGCCAAGCTGTGCGCAGGATAACATAATTGCAGTCCGTAGCTTGGATCTTCTGTTCTCCATGCAACTTCGTAAGACCATAGACACCTGTAGGCGTTCCCGTTTGGTCTTCCTTACATGGCGTGTTATACGGATCACCACCGAAAACATAATCCGTACTGATGTGAACCAACAGGCCGTCAACTTCCTTCATGGCAATTGCCAGATTCTCTGGTGCCTTTGCATTCAGCAACTCAACTATATCATATTTTTCTGGCGCTTCAGCACCATCCACGTTCGTCCATGCCGCACAATTCACTATTACCCTCACATCATTATCTGCCACCATCTTTCGAATGGCATCAAGGTCTGTAATGTCAAGGATGGTGGTTTCTTGACCTTCGGTCTCAACTACATCAGTAAAGATGTATCTGTCTTGTGAGCCTTTAGTGACAATACGCATCTCATTGCCCAGTTGTCCATTGGCTCCTGTTACAAGTATATTCATGCTAAATTCCGTTTATTGATTAATCCTATTCGACTATTCGTTGTTTCTCATATTTCACAGAAGTTTTAGTGAAGTACCTCCACACACGCTTGACATCCCAAAGAATCATCCATGGTCTTTTAACCCTTTTCCATAAGGCAATGACGACCCAGCCATATTTGAAAGATCCCAGGAAACGACAGACGGCCAACATCAATCGCAACATACCGCTACCATACTGCCTGCTCAAATCCCAACACAACTGAAATACTTCTTCCAATCCTTGATTATAACGAAAGAATCTAAGTAATACGGAGCAGAACCGTCTTGCATGAAAACAAAACTCTTCCTGCTCATGCCCCGGCGTCAGGTTCGACAATATATCATGATAGACAATAGCATAATGATACGCCATTGTAGCCCGATCAGTACCAGTAGTAATTGAATGAGGTCTTTTCTTCTGGTGATAGGTAATGGTGGAGACAAAACAAACCTTATTCAAATACTTTAGAAGATAGAAGATCCAAAGTTGGTCCTCATAGATAATGCCTTCTTTGTTGAAGAGATGATGATCGATCAGGAAGTCACGCCGGATCAGTTTGTTCCATACATTGACATTCATTTGCCTATAATAGCATTCCCTTACCTCATCATTAGAGGAGGCGACAGCCAAAGAATACTGCTTGATAGGGACAACCGTTTCGCCAGTTAAAGTATGACAACAAAAATTCCCCTGCACCAATTCTGCCTCAGGACATTCTTCCGCCTTCCCCATCAGCAGCGCTATGCAGTCCTCAGTTATCTCGTCATCACTGTCTAGATAATAGAGGTAATCCCCCTTGGCAGCCAATGTCCCGGTATTCCTGGCGGCAGAAAGCCCACGGTTCCGTTCATGATGAAGCACCTGAAAAACAATAGGCCCTTCATAGGTCGCTATGACCCTTTCGGCTATGGCGATACTGTCGTCAGTACCGCAGTCATCGACGATCAGACACTCCATGGCGCCCTGATACGTCTGCCGCATCACGCTTCTCAGACAAGCTTCAATGTAGGGCGCTACATTGTAAACAGGTATGATAATCGACAGTTTCAACGTCTGACAGGAATAAGGTTTGACATGATCCGATACACCTCTTTCAAGTTATTGTCATGCCGCAGGAACCCAAGATACAACACCGTCGAAATGGTGATACTAACAGACAATGACAGCCAGGGAGAGACATCCTGCTCACAGACGAAATAAGCAGGCATGCAAGCCAACAGCGACAGAAAGAAATACCTGACTAAAACGCCATATGGGCGCAGTTCCACGCCCATTAACTTCCTGAGGTAGTAAGTAGAACACAAGATGTCAACCGCCGTATGGATGACAGCGACGAAGCAGATCGCCATCACACCAAACGGAATGGCCAACAAGAGAAACGGCGTAACAATGATTTTCTTGATCACCTCCAACTTAAAGAACAGTCCCGACCATCCCTTGACGAACATCAGGTTGTTGTTCAAGTTACACACGCTGTCAAACATAAAAGCGAGACAAAACACCTGTAGGAAAGGAACCGCTCCCAGCCATTTGTCGGTGAGGAGGATTCCTATCAGCGGTTTGGCGACCACCGCCAAAAGCATCATAATGAAAAAGATGACCATCGATGTCATGGCCAGATATCGGTGATAAACATGGAGCAGCCGATCATTATCCTCCTGATATTGGGCAAGAATAGGGAATGTGACCTTGTGCAGCACACTGCTTAAGTTCGTACTGGGCAATGCGGCTATCCGGTTGCCCCTGTCATAAAACCCCAAGTCTGCCGGCGTATAGAACTTGCCAATGACCAAGGAAGAAGCATGGCGGTAGATCGTATGCAGCAGGCCCGAGGCCAGAAGTTTACTTCCATAAGAGAACATCGACCAGAACGACTGCCAGGAATACGTCCATGCCGGCCACCATCGAGCAAACCACCAGATGACGCAGACACTGACGATCGCCCCAGTCACTTGCTGCCAGACCAATGCCCACACTCCATAACCGCTGAAGGCCATATATAGACCGATTCCGCCCGAAACGATGACAGAGATAATCGATGCGTAAGCCTGCGACCTGAAGTCCACCTGAATGGTACGAAGCGCACGAGGGACAATACCCAATGAATGGACGATGATGGTCAATGCCAACACCCTCACCACATCCTTCAGAACTGGCGTATTGAAGAAATCTGCTATGTAAGGCGCAGCCACGAACAAGATGCCATACGCACAAAGCCCGACAACGATATTAAAATAAAAGGCCGTGCAGAGATCTTCCTCCGTCCTGTCTATCTTACGAATCAGCGCATTGCCAAAGCCACAATTCACGAACCGCTCAGAGATGGCCATAAAGATAGCCAGCATGCCAATGACGCCGAAATCCTCCGGCATGAGCAAACGAGCAATAACCAGCCCCAGCACAAAGCTGATCCCGTGAGTAGAGATTTCTCCTAATGCACTCCACTTAAACCCTGTCAGTGACTGATCCTTGATACTACTCATTGAATATGAACCTTCGCCACTCTGCCATTATGAGAAAATTACCGTTTGACAATTCTCTTCTCCAAATTATCAGTCAGGTACGAACCGTCCTGACCCGTTATTCCAGTAATAAATGCTGTTCTCATAATGTAATTATTGGAAATTAAATTTTATCGTTTATTCTGCTGAAAAATCTCTTATTCTTTGTTCTTCACTACGTTTGCACAAAAGGATTTGTCCATTCTTCTCACTAAAAATATAGCCGTCAAGCCCCTGAAGGACCACCTTCTTGGCATCTTCTGCATGTACCACACAATTGTTGCAATCATACAGTTTGATGTTACCGACCGCACCATTGTTATGCTCATCTTTCTGTAACTTATCATGCAAAGAGGCCCAATTGCCCAGATCACTCCAACCGAAGTCTGCCGGATGAGTATAAACCAAATGGTCTGCACTCGCAGGTTCCATGACAGCAAAGTCAATAGAAATCTTTTCGCACTGCGGGAAGATGCCAGCCACATCACCCGTTGTGGAAATCATTTCCATATCAGCCGCTATGTTTGGTTTATATCTGACGATGCAATCAGTGATGGTCTCTACATTCCACACGAAGATGCCCGCATTCCACAGGTAGTTACCCGCTTTGAGGTATTTCTCAGCCGTTTCGTGGTCAGGTTTCTCCTTGAAAGCCTTAACACCGCAAATTTCGCAATCAGCAGCCTCTTTAGCCTCAACATAGCCATAACCCGTCTCAGGTCTTGTCGGTTTGATGCCAATCGTTACAATGGCGTTATGATCTGTCGTAAATGCAAGCGCATGACTGATCACCCTTCGGAACTCTTCAGGGTTCATCACGACAGCATCCGCAGGTGTTACCACCACATTGGCAGTTGGGTCTTCCTTCTTGATGCTCCAACAAGCCCATGCGATGCAAGGAGCAGTATTGCGTGCAGCAGGCTCTGCAAGGATATGCTCTGCAGGTATGCCAGGCAATTGCTGTTTTACGATATCAACATATTTAGCATTGGTGACCACCCAAAAATTCTGCATAGGGCAAATCCCCATAAAGCGGTCAACTGTAAGTTGGATGAGCGTCCTGCCGCAGCCTAATATATCAATGAACTGCTTCGGATACTCAGGAGTGCTCAGTGGCCAGAAGCGACTTCCAACGCCCCCAGCCATAATTACAATGTGGTTATTTCTCAACATGATGTATTTTTCAATTTGTGTTTTACACTAAAATATAATAATATCGTTACGATACTACTAATTATCTCTCACGACATCCAAAGTGATACTATTCCAGACACTTGCAGTTATTATCTTTATACCAGTCATGAAGTGCCTCTTCGAATGACCACTTGAACTGATAACCACTGTTTTTCAGATATTTACCTGATATATTTGTGGAAATCTGGAGCTTCTTCACCCTTGCAGGGCAGATACCCATTGGACTGCCAACTAACTTAGCGCAAACAGCCATAGGCACGATGATGCTATTGGGAATATATGGAACACTCTGCTTCAGCCCCGTTATCTTCTTCATGGCAGTTACAATCTGTTCTATAGTATATGCTGGCTCAAAGGTACAATTATAGATATCAAATGATGTATTTCGTTCCTCCACATTCCAAAGGATAAATCTTACTAGTTCTTTTACATAAATACAAGCCTTGATGGTGTCTTTTCGTCCTGGGTAGGCGAACGTATGCTTTCGAATGCCCCAGTAAAGGCGCGAGAAATTACCGTTTTCTCCACGTCCGAACACAACGCCAGGCCGCACAATAGTCAGTTTCCTGTCAGCTCCACCTTTTTGCCATGCGATATGAATCTTCTCTGCCACGAGTTTCGATATACCATAAGGCGTATTTGGTGTCGGCAAAGTGGATTCTGTCTTCAGATGTTCAGAAGCCCCATACGGAGCAATGGATGAAGTAAAGACCATCTGCTTGATACCATATTTCTCTGCAAATGCACATACATTCTCCGCTCCACGGATATTCGTCTCGAAGTATTCTATATCCTCATGACCGGGTGTACGATGAACAGCAGCAAAATTAAAAATGACATCGTCGGGAGTAGGTGTGAAAGGCAGGTTCTCGATAGGCTTCCTGACATCACATTCCACCCACGTCGAGCCGAGCTTCTCGCCTTCCCGAACCGCAGGCTTATAGTTCTTAACCACGGGATTCGATGTTCCCGGCCTCACGATATCCAAATTCCACACCTTGGCCTCTGGATGAACTTCCAATAACAAATTTGTAAGATGCGTACCGATAAAGCCAGTACCACCAGTGATAATATAATTCATTTTTCCGTTGCTATTTTCTGGTAAATAATTTCCAGGTCTTTTATTCTTTTATCTATCAAAAACTCTCTCTCAAACACCTCTATTGAAGTCTTACCCATCTTTTCACGCAGAGTCTCATCTTCAAGCAGACGGGAGACCGCCATAGACATCTTATCAGTATCCATCGGCAGTAAATAGCCGTTTTTACCATCTTTCACACAGTCATTATTACCTATCACATCACTCGACACAACAGGTTTCCCCATCGCCATTGCTTCAAGTACTGCAATGGGCAAGCCCTCATAAAGAGAGGTTGTAAGATACACCTGTGCATATTTTAGATAGCCCAATGTTTCAGCATGGCTCAGCCAAGGTACCATAACAAAACAATCATCCATCCTATATTGATGAATCAGTGCTTTCGTTTCTTCTAACATAGGCGAATAAAAGCCCACGCCCACAAGGTAGAACTTTACATCAGGATGTCTCTCTCGTACCCTTTTCATAACCTCAACCATCAATAATGGGTTCTTTTGATATGAAGGTCGTCCAATTGAAATGACATACTTTTCATGTCTAATCGTAACATCTGGTTTCAAGATATCTTTCTCCTGAATCCGAGGGATAGCATTATTCCAAGCAAAAGCGTTCTTCTCTGAATAGCCAACCTTCTCGATGCCCAATTTACGCTCACTCTCCGAGCATCCCAAAAGCACAGAGTTCAGTTTCGCAATTTTCTCTAATATAAGAAACACCTTTTGTTTCCTTGCGGATTCAGCAGAAAGAAATGAAAAAGCATGAGCTGTATATACGCTTTTATGCCCAGTAAAAAATGCTGCAAATCTTCCTATTACCCCACCCTTTGCACTATGGCAGTGAACCAAGTCTGGTTTTTCTTTCTTAATAATCCGTATTGCCTGCATCACAGCCTTTATATCCTTCCATGGATCCAGCTTTCGATACATATCAATAGAGTATTGTTTCAGCGGTTCACCATGTCGCATGTAGGGTTCACTGTTGTCATCAGCTCCGTTAATAATGACGAAATCAAACTCATCACCAGCCAAGGCCACCGTGTTGCGAACATAGGTATCTATGCCGCTTTTCAAATTACCAATATGTAATATCTTCATAAACCTTGTTGTACTAATTTTCACTTTAGTGAAAAAGCTAAAGCCTTGCGGTTCAAACTCTTCACCAATATTTCACACTAATTTTCGTTCTTATTAAATGTGCAGGGACATGGCGGGAAACTTTGCACCCCCATCATTAATCCCCTGCACCGGGAATTTCAATGTCAAACACTTATTTAGACAAGGCCATTGAGGCCGTGCCGAGATTCGCAGAGCGAATTTCGCTTTTTACAAAGAAACTCCGCTTGGCTCAGTACGCGGACAGTCTATGACTGTGCTCTCAGGGTTAGTGAGGCCTGCAGCCTCAAATGGATCGACATCAGTTTTGACCGACAGCAACTTTTCGTCTATCAGGGGAAAGGCAAGAAAGACCGATGTGTGCCCATTTCTGCCCAGTTGCTTGTCCTGTTGCGTATCTACAGAAAGCATTTCCCCAGTGACGACTTCGTGTTCAAGAGCCATGGCAGGGGAGTAACTCCTCAGCCTATCAGACTGTGCCGAAAGTGAGGAAGAAGAAGTCATACCTTGATATATGTAATGAGAAGGGATGGAACATCGGATCCTGTGAGGCCTGCTGTTGTCAGCGCATCATCATGAGAATCATCAAGCCTGCCCCAAGGGCACCACCCTCCATTGTCTGGCACATTGGACGTTGACTGAGGCTGTCTGCGAAATGTGATTCTTCGTGGACAGATTCGCTGTGTCCTTATGTGCCGTTAATAGTGTATTCTGTATCATTTTTGACCAGTTGTAAACTATCACTTTGACGTAAACTTGATTTTCAGCAAGTTACGCACAAAACAATTTTAGAAAAATCACCTGGGTTTATAATTAGCCCGATTGGCAGAGTCAGGCCGCCTCTTTTTGCCCTTCACCATCGCCCTTGGGAAGCGACTTATAATTGCACGGGATGAGAGACTTGTAATCGGTCTCACCCTTCATCAGCTTGGTAAGCACATCATTAATGTAATCAAAGAAGTTCAGATCGTTGAGCTTACAGCTTTCATACAGAGAGTACATGAAGGCTATGTTCTGGGCTGCATCATGACTTCCAGAGTGTAGCCAATTACGACGACCCATGGCTATGTGGCGGAACATACGCTCCGCAGCACTGTTTGAGAGCTCAATCCTACCATTTTTTAGGAATGCCTTAAAGGCTTTCTCATCATCTAATATATAATTAACGGCATCGTTAACCATTTTCCCATAGTCTTCAGCCCGCCGTCGCATCTTATGAAGGAGGAAGAACAGCCTCGTCACAAGCGGTCTGCTGTGATTCCTTCTAAATTCCTTCCGTTTCTTGAAGCTCATGTCCTTTGCCTGACGCTCAATCATGAACAGACCATTAATAAGGTCTATTATCTGAGCCATACGCTTGTCACTGACATAGGCATTGACAAACTTATGGCGGGCATGAAACCAGCAAGCTGCACGCACAATATGGTATTCCTCCAAATCCTTGACTATGGTCTCATACAGAGGAGCCCGGTCTGCGATGAAACTTTGGATATTAGAGCCTTTGAAAATCTCCTCTTCCTGGATCGTATGACTGCGACTGCCATTTTCATAAAGCATAACGACCGTCTTCATATCAGGAGAAAGCACGCCATGAATCCACTCTACATGGTATTCAAAGCACTCCTTCTCCTCATTCCAACTACGGACAATGATGTGGGTACCGTCATTATGAGTGTAGACAGAAAGCTTGATAGCATCCTTCATTGGCTCTTGCAGTCTATCCTTCAGATAGCCCATGACATCATGTGCCCAGCCGTTCAGGGTTGACTGCGGGATGTTACCGCCCATCTGCGCCAGCATCTGAAGGATTCTTTCCTCACTCATGCCGTAGCCTATCTTCTGGTCTAGGTAGAAGGCTGCAAGGCTGGGCGTCATCGGATTGCCATGTATGATACTTTCCGGATACTTGCTGCACATCGGATCTCTGCCTGGCACATTGAAACGGCCTATACAGTATGTCCTTCTCTCCAACTTAGGACCGACATAGGTTATCAGCTCTACATACCAGATGTCATAGCCGCTATCCTTGTCCTTGCGTTTGATGAGCTTTGCACCTTTAGGGAGATTTGACGTGTCGATGCCTAGTTCTTCGATGGCCTCCTTCGTCCACTTGCGGCGCTTCTTGCTGATACCTGCCTGGCTCTTCTTTTTCTTTGGCTTTGAGCTTCCTTTGGGAGACTTGCGAGGAGCCGGCTTTTCTTCCTCCTTGTCACCGGAGGTCGCTGTACGTGCAAGCAAGGCCTTTACTATATCGCCCAGCCCCATGTCTTGAATCAGCGGATCATCAAGACAGAACTCGCCATCCATATAGCGTCTGGCATCACTGTTCGTATTATACTCACGATTGAGCATCATCTTGATAACAGCCTGACAATCGAGATTGTTCTTCTCTGCCTCTTTCAGCATTTCCTTGGCTGGAAGCAGATCCTTCAGTTCTTCCTCATGATCCTGCTTCTGCTGGTTCAGCTGTATAATCAGGGCTTTCTTCTCCTCTTCTGCCTTAATACGGCTATCTCTTTCCTGGTCTCTATCTGCTGTGATGCGCTCAATGTCTTTCTTCTGAGATTCTATAAGGGCAGCCTGTTCGGCAATCTGCCGATCCTTAGATGCCAGCAATTCGGCCGTCTGAGCCTTATCCGCAGCATCCTCCTCATCACGCAGACGGAGTTCCTCCTCAAGCTCCCGGGCATAGTTCTGAAGCCTGACATTCTCCATTGCAAGATGGGTGAATTGGATGTCCCTATTATCTTCTTTCATACTGCAAAGATACTAAAAATCAATGACTTATGCAAATATTTCAAGTTAACAAATATTAATGTAACTAACTGATTATCAGCAACTTAAGATAATCTTCATACTCCTCGAATGACATATTCAACTCTGCTGCCCTCTCGCGCTTCTGACGTTCCAAATCTGCATTTCTGCGAGAAACTTCCTCACGCATCCCGGAAACAGCCTCCCTGATTTCGTCAAGACGGGCTTGGTATCCTGCATACCACTCCCTCCACTCATCAGGAGTAATCTCGTCTCGCTCCAAACGGCCTCTCATCTCAGCCATCATTCCACGCGTGGACTTCAGTTCAGCCATCAGGCATTCGCCATCTTCAAGAGTATAAGTCTTACACATAACATTTATATGGCTATCTTTGTTTGGATGGCAGTAGACAAAAGCAGAATAAGCGTTTCACGGCTGATCTCATGACTCCTCTGTACCTTCGTAAACTCAGGTTTCAAGAACTTACCACTATCAAACCATTTCTGATACATCACATAGCCGTTGATGTCATAATGGAGGATCTTGACCTTCTTGTAATCTTTCGAGTAGAATATGAATGCCTCGTCATAGCATTTAGGATTATGGCCCATCACTTCTCGAACTATACCTGCCAGACCTTCGCGCCCATTACGCATGTCAGTAGGTTTGCTGCTGATGAAATACTTCGTTCTCGATGTAAAGTTAATCATGGCTATGACAGTTTGCGAAGCAGCTCTGATACAGCATACAGGTTATTACTCTTGATTTCAATACTGTCACCATCAGGACTCTGCAACTGCAGCACCTTCACCTCCCAGGTCATCTGCTTCGGAGTTTCCTCCTCCAAAGAGAGGGAAATGAAAGACTGTTGCTCTACCGGCTTACTAGCAGAATAGGTTTTCTTGAACTCCATAAGCCAGTTGTAGTCCACTGCCTCATCCTTACAATACTTACGCAGGCTCCTTCCATTACGGTTCTGGTTATAGTCCTGCATCACTTTCTCAAAATACTCTCTTGTCTCCATGATCAACTGAAATTTGAATTTGGCGACAAAGGTAAATATTATATTTTGAATGACCTTACGCTAAAATGATGGCTTAC
>Ga0256407_10014598_pt1 | contig 10291 bp, 7 predicted proteins | sample RumenRJG_04DNA_FD_193489 | JGI IMG/M metagenome (GOLD analysis project Ga0256407, IMG submission 193489) | Bovine rumen microbial communities from Lethbridge, Alberta, Canada - RJG_04 | ecosystem: Host-associated > Mammals > Digestive system > Stomach > Rumen | place: Canada: Alberta | collected... | reverse complement strand
CCCAATTTATTTTCAAAATTAATTCATGTTTTAAATATTTATAATAATAGATTAATTTATATTATTTTCTAATTGAAATTCTCTTAATTTAAATCCTTTATTTATTTTTATTCATCAAATCATTAATTATTTATTATTTTTTAAAATTATTCCCCAATAAAATAAAAAAAATAAAAAAAATTATATATAAACAAAGCAAATTTTCATAATTATAAATTGAAATTTAAAAATCAAACTTTTTAAATTTTATAAATTAAGTAAGTAAAACCTCAAAAAAAAGAGAAACCTTATTTCTGAGTTTCCAATTTTTTATCTTGAGCAATTTTTGCTTTAATTTTATCCCAATCAATAACAATATCTCTTGAATATTCAATAAACTTAGAATTAACTTCTTCCAATCCAACACTTTCCAAATATTTTTTCCTATAAGCCAAAACAGTATCAACATGAACTTTATTACTAACAGCTAAATTCAAAGCTCGATCCCATCTAAACAAATTAATATTAATTTTAATAGCTCTATAAATTAATTTTCCTTGTAATAAAACATTCTCAGCATCATCAATTCGATTAGACAATAATAAAACATAAGCTGAAATTAAATTCTCATTATAATTTTGTTCCTTCAATTTTAATATTTTTTCTATAAAATTAACTTTATCAACTTCATCAATAGCAGCAACAGCAGTTTCACCAATTTGAATTTCTCTATAATTAACACAAATAGCACTGAAAGCAGTCCATAAAACTTTATCTTTAACATATCTACATAATTTTAATCCTCTTTCAATACCATCTTGATAACTTAATAAATTTAATAATAAACCAGCATATGGTGTTATTGCTTTTGAACACATTGCACCATCACTTTTTAATATATTACAAATTGAACCATTGAAATTTAATATTTGACAATTTCTCCCTATGTCACTTGCATCTTTTTCATATCTACAACCATCAAAAATTTCCTTTTCTAAATAAACTGCATTTGGATATACCCATGCATAAAATTTTTCATCAGCTATTGCACATAACATATCATTTGAGTCATTCCATGCAAATGAATCACACATATTTGTTATTTTTACTATTTTTGGGGTGTAGACATTACATATGTATAAGTCTTTGTTTGAATCTGTGAAACAAACTTTACGATCACGACTTAGTTCGTTTTGGTTTAGTTGGATTTCGTTTATATCCATTGTATGGTTTATTTCTACTTGAAGAGGTTTTCCACTTTGGATATCATATATTTTTATTGATTTTGGATTGTTTGGAGGTAATATTGCTATTATATCATTTGATATTGATATCATTTTCTTTGATAATAATGAAAATCTAACTCCTGTTATTTGAGGTGATTGAATTTGTTTTCCATCATAAGTATAAATATTTAATCCATTCATATCATCTAATAAAGCAAAAAATCTAGGACACATTAAAGTCATTTTTACTTTTTCTTTAATATCAAATTTATAAGGTGCATTAATATTATCAACATTATAAATAAAGCATTGATTATTAGTAACAACAATTAAATAATCATAACCAAGAGTCATATCAATTAATCTTTCATTAAAATCAATTTCAGCAAAACCATCAGTTTGAAAATCAGTAAGAATTAACTTATTATTTTCATCTAACCTAACTTCAGTATTTTTCCAAGAAACAACCCTATCAATAATACTTCCAAAAACAACACAACCATTTCCTCCAGCACCAGCAACAGTAGTACCATCACAACTCCAACTTAACTTAAACAAACTTCCAGAATCAATTTTATTAAAAGAATAAGTCCAACCAGTTTTATTACAAAGTCTCATCATATCAAAAGAACCAACAGCAAAATATTCACCACTAGGAGCCCAAGCAACAGAAGTAGTAACATAATTATAAGGTAAACTAACAAATAAATTTCTTCCATATTGATCCCAAACTTTATATTTTTTATCTTCACCTCCAGAAATAATTAATTTATTAGAAAAATTCCAATCAACACATAAAACAATTTCATCATGAGCTTTCCATGAAAGAGTTTTATTCCCTCCTTTAAAAATAGGTTTAATAGCTAAATTTTTATCACTAGTATAAAGCATATAATTTTCATCAGGTGACCAAGCAATAGAATAAACAGGATTAGCATTTTCAACTAATTTAGATCTTAAAACACCTAATCGACTCCAAATTTTAACAATACCATCTTCACCACTTGTTGCAATAGCTTGACCATCACTATTCCATTTAATACAAATAATTGCTGTTGTATGAGCACCTTCAACTATTTTTTCTATTTTTCCTGTTTTACTTAATAATTTTAAAGTACCATCTGATGTTCCTAATGCTATATTATCACTTATTTGACTTGAAGGACCCCATTCTATTGATGTACAGTTTGTTTCCAATTCTACAAATTGGTTTTGGTATTCACCATTGTAATCCCAAATTAGGATTTTTTTTTCGCTTAGGGAGTATAGTTTGTTGTCAGGAGCCCAACAACATGATGTTACGAAACTCATGTCTTCGTGCTCAGATTTTTTTATTTTAAGTTTCATTTTTTTTTTTTTTTTTTTTTTTTTTTTATATGAATTGTTTTTTATGTTCGTTTATTTTATTTTGTTTTTTTATATTTTTTAATATTTTTTAATTTTGGGTTTTTTTATTCATTGTTTTAATTCAAAATTTAAATTTTTTTTTAAATATGAATTCGATTCAATTTAGTGAATTGAAGTTTGATAGTCCTATTTCAAATCATTATAAAGAAAATGATAAAATGAATATGAATAGTTGTAATAGTTTAACTACAACAGAACAAAATGATAAATTATATCAAAATAATATGTCTATAACAAAATTTAAATATTCAAATTTTGATAATAATTCTTCATTAAAGAAGAATAACGAGAAAAATAATTCAAATAATATAACATCAATAGATTTGGAATTATCACCTTTTATTGAAAAAAAAATAGATGATAATTCAGATGAAAAGAGTCCTATTTCAACATTATGTAATTATTATTTACAAAGTGATAATAATGTTGTAAAATGTAATAAAAAAAATTTAAATTTAAAAAATGATAATAATAAAAATGATTGTAAAAAAAATATTTATTCTGATTTAAATAATCCTATTAATGAAGTGAAATCAAAAAATAAAGAGATAGAGATAAGTAATAGTAAAATAAATAATATCATAAAAATAAAAATGAATGAATTAAATAATATTTTATATGATAAAATAAAAGAAAAAAATTGGAGTTTAAGGAAATTTACTTTGAAAAAGGATAATTCTTATAATAATTCAACAACTAAATTTATGAATCTTAAATATAAACAAAATAATTGTAATAAAATGAAAAATAAAACACATTATATTATGAATGATAATCAAGAAAAAAATCCCTTTTATAATATAATCCCAAAAATTATTAATGAGAAAAAGAAAAATATTAAATTAATTCCTCATAGTAAAATAAACAATAAATTTAATAATAATATTAATAATTATAATTATAAACCAAAAATAATTGATAAAAAAAGTAATTATTCATTTGAATCACCAAATCAAAAAAATATTTATAATACAATCAATAATTTTACTAATACAAAACAAATATTTACAAAATTAGAAAGAAATAAATCAAAAGAAGATAATAATAATAATAAATTTAGTTCTAAAATTAAAGAATATTCCAATAATTCCTTTAATAATAATAATAAAAATATATCATTTAAAAATAAAATTTTATCAAGTAATATGTATAAAATAATTAATACTTCACCAAATTACTCATCATCTAATTCAAATTATCCTACTCAAAATATGAAAACAATTTCAAATGATTCAATAATAAAATCTCCAAATAAAAAATTAAGTTTCCAATCAGAAAAACCATTAAGTAGAATAAAAAATTATTATTATACAAAATCAAAAAAAAATATTAGTTCATTTGATAATTATTTAACTAATAATACATCAAATTATATTTCATACTTAACAACTAATTTCAGTAATAAAAATAATAAAAGAGAAAATACATATGACAATATTCCCTCTAGTTTAGCATTAAATACTGAAAATAATAAAATAAAAAAGATTTATAGTTATCATAATAATATGAATAAAGAAATAAATGAAATAGAGAAAGTTCAAACAAAAAAAAAAGAAGATATTCTTATAAAATTTAAAAGCTATAGAAGTAATTATAGAAATAAAAATAAAAATTTTTTTTTATTTAAATTAAATTAAAAATATTTATATTATAATACACCAAATAATGATCCTAGAAAAAATATTTTTATGAAATTTATTGATAAATATAAATATATAACAAAAGATTCAATTGATAAACCAATGTCAATTTATGATATGAAAAAATTAATTAAATATATTGGTTATGGAATTGAATAAAAATAAAGAAAGTAATGTTATATATTTCAATAATTATTTAACAAATTATAAATATTAAATATATTTTAATTTAAAACAAGTGATATATATTCATCATTTCTATTTTTTTGCATTTGTCTTTTTTTAATTGGATTTGATAATAATTTTTCATTTAAATTTCTTGTAATTTTCATATCACAAGTAAATAAAACAATAGTTTGATTATAATTATGTAAACACCCTTCAAAAATAATATTTGTATCACAAAAAATCTTAATATCTTTTACAGTAAATAAAGAATTTGATTTTAAATTTGTAAATTTAATATATGATATAAAAACAGGTTCAGTAAATATATAATAAATACTATTACTATTATATGAATCACTTTTAGATAATTTTATATTATTAAATTTAAAAAGTATTTCCTCATCACTTATTAATTCTGTATTTGTAATAATTTTATATTCTTTATCTTTAAATAAATTCTTCCCATTCTCATCAAAAATTTCAATTTGATCTAAACCAATATTATCATTTTCTTTATAATTTAAATTAAAATTACTAATAAATTCAAATTTTATAATATATCCACAAGGTAAATAGGGAGTTTCATAACATTGTTCAAATAAAAAAGAAGCATATTTCTTAATTTCATCTTTTTTATTTTCATATTTACTTAAATCAATTTTTTTAATAGGAAAAGTAATATCTTGTCCAAAATCTTTAAAATCATTATTTTCTAAACAACATTCTCCAATTCCTTGATATAAATAAAAAGTATCATAATATTCATCATCTAAATAAATATTAATACATTTAGCACATTTTTCTAACTCTCCTTTTTTATTAAAATTATAAATTTTAATTCTATTAATAAAAACAACTTCTCTAAAAAATAATTCAATAAAAGGAGGATTTTCTTCATTTTTTAAAGAAGTTAACCACATATTTGTTTCATCATCAGTATTATTAATTCCATTAAAAACATTTTCAAAAATTCTATCATCATTTTCATCATCATAAATTGTTCTTAAATCTTTTGGAAGTGCACCGATTGTTTCTGCTGTTTCTATTTCAATTAATTCATTATCTAAATTATAAAATTCTATTCCAGTTAATCCTACATTTTTTCTATTACCATAATTTTGTGTTATTTCTAATCTTATTTTGTTAAATGAAATATATTTTTTTTTCTCTGGAGGTTTTATATTAAATGTTTTTGCTTTTTCTATTAAATTAAATTTATTATAGTCAAATGTTGATGAAAAATTTTTGTTTATGTTTATGTTGTAATTTGATTTATTTCTTGCACTATATATATTTTCAATTGGGTAAAATAATTTTTGATGATAATTGAACATTTTTTAATAAATTTTAAATTTATTTATTATATATTGTGTTTAAATATTTTATTACATTTTATTATTTTTTGTTGAAAAAATATAATCTATTTTTTTTTTTGGTTAAAGTTTTTTTATTATTTATGATATATAAATAATATATAATTATTTTTTATATAAGAAAAAATCATTTTATAGATTTAATCAATCATATTTAAATTTTTAAAATTGTTATTTAATAATATATAAAGTTAATTTAAATAATGAATGAAATAAATAAAAATTTTGAAAATAATTCTGAAACAACTTTAAAATATGAATTTGCTAATTCGTTAAATGGAAATAATTTAGTACAAAGATTAAAAACAAATCAAGTTACAAAAGAATCAGAAATGGATGAAGAATTTGCAATTGAAAAATTAAATTTATATTTAATGTCAAAACAATATAAAGAAGCAATAAAATTTATTGATAAAAAAGCAAAAGGAATTGATGACCATTTATATAATTATTTATTATTTGATATAAAAATAAAAAGTTTTAATAAAATCATCAAAAATAAATTATCCACATATAAATATAAAAACAAAACAATTATATATTCTCCAGATATGAAAATTAGTATAATTTTAGAAAAAATGTTTCAAAAAATGATAATATATTTTAAAGAAATAATAGAAATATTATATATGGAAGATTGTAATGAACCATTAAAAGAAAAATTACTTCAAAATTATTGTGAAGGATTATATTTATTAGCAAAATTTCATAAAATAAAAAATCAACCTCAAGATGCAATATCATATTTATCAATAAGTCATTCAATGTTAAAAACATATATTGATAAATGTAAAGATCCAAATACTTATCATATATATCAAAAAATAATTATATTATTAATATCATTATTAATTGAAGATTATTCTTTTTATACTGCTGTTGAATTTAATATATTATGTTTAAAATTATGTATTAAAGAATTATTTATAAGAAATAAAACAGAAAAAGGAATTAATATGAATAATTTACCTTATATAATTAAAAAAAATTATAAAGATGTTTTTCAAAATATTAATTTAAGTTTATTTTTTATGGGAATTTGTTATGAAAATTTAGGACAATTAAAAAATGCACTTGATGCTTATAAACAAGCTTCTTGGTTTATAACAAAATTTTATGATGAATCAAATTCAAAATTTATTGAAGTTATTCAAGGAACTGAAATTATAGCATCAAAATATAATGATTTTATATTAGAAAAAATAAAAAATAGAGATTCAGAATTAGAAAAAATGGAAAAAGAAAGAATTAAAAGACAATTAGATTATGAAAGATTAAGACAATTAAATAAAATATCATCAGGTATAATTTATGATTTAGAAAAATATCCTAAAATTTCAAATTTTTTAGAAAATGAAATTCAATTAAATAAATCAGTTCAACCAGTTACAATTTCATCACATTTTTTTGATCCTTTAAATAGACTAGAAAAAAGTAGAGAGAATAATAAATCTCACTCAACAATTAAAATGTTAGATACTTTTGTTTTATATAATGATCTTTTATCAAAAGATTATCAAAAATATATTAATAATATAAGAGGATTAAATTTTAATAAATTTGATAAGGATTCTTTAGAAAAATTAGATAAATATAATCAAAATTTAATATTAGATAAAAATATTATTTTAGAAAAAAAAAAGAAAAATTTAAAAACACAATTTGAACAAAATTTAGCTTCTAAAATAAATAAATATATAAAAAAAGATAATTCAGAACATAAAAAATTATTTAATAATAATAACAATTCAGAAGAATTATATTTTTTTAAAAGAAAACAATCTTTATTTGATGGCATTGATAGATTAGATAAATCATCATCAAATTCAACTTTAGCAATTTCATCAAGGACAATAAATATCAATAAATTTCCAAATAAAATAAAAATTAAAAATAAAGAAAAAAGCAAATCAATAATATATTTAAGAAATGATAAAACCAAAAATAATATTATATTTAAATCATATTATCCAAATAAAATAAAAAGATATCCTTTAACAAATTCTTTTGTATTTAATAATTCATTTAAAAAAAAAGTTGATTTTCTTGAAAAAATGGATAATAGAGAAATAAAATTTCAAAAAGATTTATTATATTTAAAAAAAGTAGAAAGTAGAATTTTAAAAGATGTAGAAAAAGAAAATGATTGTACAGTTAAAGGGATTAAAGAAGCTAATTTTTCTTTTAATTTAATTAAAGAAAAAGTATATGAAAAATATAAAAATTCAAAATTATTATTTGACTCTTCTCCTTCATATAAAATTGATATGATTGATAAAATTAATATAGAAAAAAATAAAATACAACAAAGTATTATTAATGGATTAAATGCTAAAAATTTAAATAAATTAAAATCTTTAGATAAGAAAATTGTTGTTAAAAGAAATGAACAATTTAATAAATTAATTCATTATAATTATTCAGGGAATTTTAAAAAGGTAGATAATATCATTTTTGAAAAAAATATTCAAAATATTAATAATGTAAATAATAGTTTTCTTTCAAGTTTAGATAAAGATTTAATAAATTATCAAAAGAAAGAAGAATTCCTTTTCAATTCAAAAAATAATATTAAATAAAATAAATAAATATACTATTTTTATTAAAATAATATTATTTATATATATTAAATAATTATGAATTTTTTAATTTCTAAAATTTTATCTTAATTACAAGTTTAATTTATTTTAAATTAGTTTAAATCAAAAAAAAATTAAATAATATTTTTTAATCAATTGGATTAAATTCATCCATTAAATCACAATAATCAACTCTTCCTCTTCTTTTTTTATCCAATCTTATAAAAACTAAATATCTCCCTTTTTGATTATCATTTATTACTCCATTTAATTTAGATTTTCTCTTTAAAAATATTGTCCAATCTTCAATATCAAAATAACCTTTATTATCTCTATCAATCTCAGCAAAAATTTCTCTAATTTTCTTTTTAGAATTAACAAATTGTCTTTTTAAATAATTTAATTTATTTTCACTCGAAAAAATTTCTTTTAATAAATTAATAATATATATTTTAGTACTAAGCATAAATTCACCTTCAATAGGTTTTCTATTTTCTATCATTATTCTATAATCTCTTTCAAAAGGAGTAAACATATCAAATAAATCACCAAAATTAATTTGATTTTTCATATTTGAATCATATTTATTAAAAACTACTTTTATTTCTAATGGATTAGGATATAATGAAAGTTTATTTAATCCTCTTTCAAAATCTGTTATTATAATATAACCTTTATAATCAAAATCAAAAAATCTAAAAATATTTTCAATATTAAAATCATGTCTTAATGCCAAATCGATTTTAGCATTTTCTATTTTTTCTTCTATATTCATACATTCTGTGATAAAATCATTTAATTTATTATCTAAAACAAAATCACTTACATTATTATTTAAATTATTATTTGCTTTTAAATTATTTATATTATTATTAATTTCAAAATTATTTCTTTTCAAATTTAATTCTTCTATATTTGAAGTTTTATATGTATTAAAAAAATTTTTAAATTCATTTAAATCAATTCTACCATCATTATTAATATCAATTCTTTTTATTATGTTTCTAATAAAATTACTTTGTCTATTAATCGGTTTTTGTAAAATTTCAGAATAAAATTTATCAATTCCCTCAGAAATAATATTATTACAACTTTTCATTAAATTAAATAATTTCTCAATATCATAATCACCTTGTTCTTTAATTTCATTAATTAAAGAAAATAATCTTCTAACTAAACTTAATTCCTTATCTAATAATTGAACAAAACTATATTCAATACTTTGACTCATTTTTTTATTTTCATAATATTGATTATATAAATTTCCATTAACATTTAAAACATGTTTTGAAGATTGAATTAAATAAATAAATTCCATATATGATAAATTATCATCTTTATCTTCATCATAAAATGAAATTATTTTATTTGCTTCTTCTTTTGATATGTAAATATTTTTAAAATTGAGAAAATAAACTAAATCATCAATTGATATTTTATTTTTATTTCCTCTATCTAAATTTTTGAATATTATATATGGATCAAAGTCAAAATTTTCATTTAAAATTTGTCTTGAAATATCAATATCTTTTTCTGCCTCTGAAAGAGTTGAAAATAAAATTCCAATTTTATTCAATGTAGAAGGACTAAATGAATTAAATGACATTTTAAAATTAATTTTTATTTTTTATTCTTTAAATAATTTATAACACCTTTATTATTTGCAAGTAATTTTTAATGAATATATTTAAAAAATTTAAAAAAAATGTACTATTTTATCTTATTAATGTTGTAAAAAATGAAAATATTAAAAAAGAAATAAAATTAAAATGGAAACAATATCAAATTTATTTAAATCAGGATTTAATATGTTTTTACAATTAAATAATTATAGATTAAAACATTTAGAAGAAGAATTAAAAAAATATACAATATTAATAGTAGGAGAAAATCAAAGTGGAAAATCATCATTTTTTAAT
>Ga0256407_10014596_pt1 | contig 10293 bp, 9 predicted proteins | sample RumenRJG_04DNA_FD_193489 | JGI IMG/M metagenome (GOLD analysis project Ga0256407, IMG submission 193489) | Bovine rumen microbial communities from Lethbridge, Alberta, Canada - RJG_04 | ecosystem: Host-associated > Mammals > Digestive system > Stomach > Rumen | place: Canada: Alberta | collected... | reverse complement strand
ACATGGAAGCTTATAATACCTTGAATCAAAATCATATTTTGCAATATTATTCTTTGTATTATGTATTAAATGTTCTAAATACATTCTTCTTTCTAAATTATTTAATTTTTTTAGTTCATCATAATGCTTTAAAACAATATCGCATACATAATTTAAGGCAGAATTATATAAAGCTAATGTATTAGCTACGATATGTCTTAATTTATTTGTATTATTTATAACTTCAACATTGTAGCTAACAACACTCATATTATCCCTTCCTCAAATCTTCATTTCCTTGATTTAAAATATATTCTTTAATATTATCCATTATATTATCGCTTGTAGTAGCTATATAATATGAAGGACTCCATATATGTCCACCATATAATACTTTTGATAATTCATTTTTATGTTTACTATTTAAAAGCCTTGCAGAAACACCTTTTAATGTTTTCATTACTACAGGAATAGAATCCTGTGGTGATAATCCAATGAATAAATGAACATAATCTAAATCTATATTTATTGCAACAAGCTCATAATTATTATTAATACATATGTTTTTAATAATATCTATTGAATCATCTTTAATATCATTTAATAATATTTTATGTCTATATTTAACACACCAAACAATATGGTAATATAAATCATAAACATAACCTCTACCATGCTTCATAATGTGAATCCCTCTATATTTATTATACCATAATTAATGACATATGCATAGTAAAAAATAGATTTTATATACTTTAGTATATACTTTGAGAAAAATCATTGACATATGCATATATTTTTATATATTTTATACATTATTTTATAAAAATGAGTGTAAAAGGAAAAGAGCCTTACTCACAAATAAATGAGTGTGCGGCTCTAGTTCATCAATAGTTCTTCTTTTATCCTCATTTACAAAATGAATAAAATAATTCTTATCCTGCCATGTGATATCACCAATAGAGGAATCACATGGAAAATTTGTTTTACTCTTAGTAAAGAATTTCATACTACTTCTAGTAATATAGCTTTTCTTTTCAAAATCTAATAAGGATACACTTGCAAGCCCATACAAATAATTATCTGCAATCGTAAAGGCTATACCATGCTTATTATTTCCAATGTAATAATAATCCCATTCCTTAATTCTAGATTTCTTCGCTTTAATTTTACTTCTATCATATTGCTTTACCATTCTATAGGAAAAGCCAGCCTCAGATAGATTTCCCTCATCATCTAATAATGGTCCCTTTTTTAATTCATTTTGCATAAACTCACTCCCTATTCATTTAATCGTTTCATTTACATACATTTTACCACAACCAAATAAGAAAAAGGGGCTGTAAAAAAACCTAGGTTTTGAAAAATATCAATTCCTAGGTTTAACAGCCTTTTTATTTTGAATATTTATAACTAGATTTAGCTTCCTCGTTAATGGATTTATTTTTAACTTTGGAAGCTTTTTTTGATAATCTTTTTGCGCTTGGTTTCGTGAATGTTTCAGGTTTTAATCCATCTGGAGCTACCCAATAATTAAATTTTGCTTCTCCTGAATAATATCGAAATAATTTTCTTATATTATATCCTAAACAAACTAACATAAATTCACAAGATACTTTATTCAATGAACGTCTTCTAAACCTTTCATATTGGAAATCTTGTTTTATTACACCAAATGCTCCTTCAACCTGTGAAGATCTATTAACTCTCATTTCTATTCCTTCTACAGATAATAGATTTTCTTCGGCTTGTTGTATATATTTTTGAAGTTTAATAACTACCTCAAAAATTTTAAAATCTTCATCTTTATTTTTCATGTATCTTTTACAATATAATTTAAATGCACAAGTATTACATCCTGTTACTTTATAAAATATAGAATCTGCTTTTCTATGATGCCAATTTGTTTTATCTTTATAACCTACATTACCATTTAAACAAGTTATTGTTTCATCATTGTTTAATCGATATTGGCTGGGATTGCTGCCAGAAACGTTTCCTTGCCACGAAACGTATTTAACAAAATTTTTTATATTATGCGTATCTAGATAACTATAATTTTCTAATGAACCATATCCAGAATCTGCACATATTGCTTTAGGATAAGATCCATAAAAACTATAATAAACATCTAATAATGGTATAAAATCTTTTATATCTGCCCTAGATTGGGTTACTAAATATGCGGTAACTAAGCCATTTGCTACCATTATTTGTGTATTGTATGCAGCGTGCATATTACTACCTAGTCCTGAATAATAATCTTCCTTCAAACACATTGCTGTTGAATCTATATCAGTTTTATAATAAGAGTTTCTATTTGGGCCACAAATCCTCTCTTTCTCCTCATACTCCAAACTCTTTTTTAAATACTCCGATAGTAGTTCATAATCTTTTTTATATTTTTTATTTTCCTTTAGCGACAAATCATAACGTTTTAATTGTTCGCTAAATTCAGTTAATTTATCAGCTACTAATTTAGATTCAATAATGTCATCCTTAGGAATCCCTCTCAAAAGCCCATATTCTTTTAATAATACTCGTATCTTATCTCCTAGTTTTTTATGAAAAGTAGTAGGCTTCCATACAAATTTATATTTGTTTGCGTTTGCTTCATATTTTGTTCCGTCTAAATGTTGATTATTCATATTAATTTTGCATTCTTCAAATATTGCTTTTGTTATTAAAGAAAATATTTTACTTTGATGAGGTAATATATATTCGTTAATAAAATTACCAAAACTGCTGTGAGTAGGCTGTTCACCTTGTAACATATAAATGCACCTTAAATCATTTTTACATTTGTCTTCAATATCTCTAAGTGTGCCTTTTTCGAAGGCAAAATTATATAATACTGTTGCTAACATATTATACGGATTAAATGATGGTCTACCTCCAAGCTCATCATTTTTATTTTTTTGTTTTTGAATATCTTTTATAAAATCACAAACGCCTGATTTAGATAAAAGTGACAAAAACTTATCGATTTTTTGTGATTGCTCAACATTACTAGTGTAGCAGTCTACAAAAAATGTCTTCATAGTGGTATAATATCCCATGTATTTTATTGTGTCCCAACAATATTATACCTTAAAAACGGCTCCGGGTTCGATTCCCCGAGCGTTTTTTTGTATTGTAACAAAAAAAAGGGCTGTATGCCCTAAAACCTAGTATTTTTCAAAACCTAGGTTTTTTTACAGCCTCTAATCAATAAAATATTGTAATTATGCCGTATATAAATACATCTTTGACAAATATAGAACAGGATTTGTTCCTGTAATAGCGATTATAAACTCTCCACTAAATTTCTCAAATTTAGCTTCAACCCTGTTACTTGCTGTGCCAGAATAAAGGACAGTATAAGAACCGTCATTAACACCAATAATGTATAATTTTTCTATACGACTAGGTGGGGTTGGAGAATCAAGAGTAATGCCAACCAAATCAATTGTCGAGAAATTTGCCTTTAAATAGGCTCCAGTTCCATTTATACCTAGCGTTTCCAAACCAACTGCATTACCAGAATTTTTAGGATTGTAACCAAGTCGAATGTTGCCATTATCACCATAGCAACTACTCAAGTAGAATTGAGCGCCATTAACCTCAACATTTTTATTCTTTTCGTAGCTTGTAGTCTTTAAATTACAAGTACTAAAATCGAATGTTTTAGATGCATCATCATCTGCCATATTTCCCTTTAGGTAATCGATTTGGTATTTTGCACTACTTAAGGCTTGGTAATTCGAAACATATAGCTTTTCTTGAGCATTTAATGCCATTACCTTAGTATAAATAGAATATACAGCTTCTTCATTCTCAAGTGTAATTAAGGAAGGTAAGCTATCAATTTCTTGAATGACATTATATACCTTTTCTTTATTTATGGATAAATTCTCATAATTACTATCAAAAGCTAAATTTACCCATTCTGGATGATCAATAAATGGGTTTCTATTCGATTGATAGCTATAGATAACCTCATTTCTTCTTATTTCCTCATCCGATACAGGATCTTGATAATGCCATTTTAAAAGAGTGGATAATTTTCCAATTTTACCAATGGTAGAGCTTGTAGAGGTAGGAATTTCATCTACAATTTCTAAATCTAATGTTGAATCATTATATCTAGCCATCATATAGAATATCGCTCTTGCGCAATCTCCCTTTGCCTCATCTCTAGGCTCGAAGCACACATTCGTAATCCAAGAATTGCCATATCCATCACTGAATACCTCACCTGTATTGTTTTTTACCTCATCAAAATCTAAATCTCCTCTTGTCGTATTTATCTGATTTTGTGTTGCCGTTAAATGATGACAATCGGTATAGGCAGGAATGGATTCTGAATTAAAGCCATGAGATTTTGGCCAAGTATGCTCTCTATTCCAAGTAGAGCCTTGACCTGATTTTGGAATAGAGAGACCTGTATAGATACAAACAATATTGTCTTTATTATATGGATCCTCATCTGCTTCCTTTAAAATATCCCATGCAGCATTATAGGAATATTTTTGATAATTCTTTGATATAACCTTAGTTAATGAATTTATAAATTCATCCCCCTCTAGGGTTATATCTACATCCTTATAATAATTGTTTACCTTATCTGGTAATACTCTATAGGATAATTCAATATCCTTCGTTGTTTCTGTAGTTGTATTTAGAGTAGTTTCTGTAGTAGTTTCTATAGCTATTGAAGTTCTACAGGAAGCTAAGGCTAGAACAGATATTAATGGGAATAAATACTTAATTTTCATTATTCTCCTCCTTGAAATATTCATAAATCTTATGAGCTAAATCGGAAGGCATTCCTGCCTTTTTTAATTCCTCTATAGAAGCATTTTTAACATTATCAATAATTGTAAAATACTTAATTAAGGCTTCCTTTCTCTTTGGGCCTAATCCTTCAATTTCATCTAATCTCGATTGGAAGAAGCCCTTTGCCTTTTGGCTTCTAAAGAAGCTTATCGCAAAATCATGTACTCTTTGCGATATATCGGCTAAGAGTAAAAATACAGGATCATTTTTATCTAATGGTATTAATTTTTCATTAAAGAAAATAATCGTTGCCTTATGATGGTCATCCTTTTGAATACCCATAACTGGAATATTTAAATTTAATCCATCTAATACCTCTTTGGCTGCATGAACCTGAATTTCTCCACCATCCATGACAATTAAATCTGGAAGAGGTGCATTTTCCATAACTAATCTTAAATATCTTCGATAGATTACTTCCTTCATGGATTCATAATCATTTGCTCCAACGACCGTTTTAATATGATATTTTCTAAATTCCTTTGGTGCAGGCTTACCATTGATATAGCATACCATGCCCGATACAGGGTATTCACCAAACAAATTAGAATTATCGAAGGCTTCAATACGCATAGGTGGATTTATACCTAATAATTCACCTAGCCTGTCTATAGTTTCTACTCTCTTTAAGACTTGGTTCTTATATATATTTCTTTTATTTTCTAGATTATATTTGGCATTATATACAGCCATATCTAATAATTCCTTTTTCTTACCTAATTTGATATCTACAAAAGGAATTTCAAGCATTTCCTCAATATTATCAATATTTATACCGCTAATACCTATTTCCTTTGGCTTTTCATTAATTTCATAGAATTGCCTTAAATAGGATAATACCTCATCCTCCTTTTCATCATAGGAATTAATGATGGTTTGATGATTTTGTACAATAGAGCCTAAGCGGGTAATAATAATATTAATGGATAGATCTCCATTATCCTCATATATACCTACATAATCTCTTGCGGTTAAATCATTAATGGATATCTTTTGTCTTTTTATTGTATTTTTAATCGATTCAATTAAATCTCTATATTCAATAGCCTTTTCAAATTCTAAGGAATTTGATGCAGCATCCATCTTTTCATTTAATTCCTTTAGGATATCCTCTGCATCTCCATTTAAGAAGGATGCAATCTTATTCTTGTATATAGAATAATCAAATTGCTCCTTGATAATACAAGGACCTAAGCATTGATGCATATGATAATATAAGCATTCCTTATCTGGAATATGATGACATTTTCTCAAAGGATATAATCGATTTAATAGATTTACTGTATCTCTTGCAGCACCTACATTAGGGTATGGGCCAAAATATCTTGCCTCCCCCTTCTTTCTTTTATTCCTTGTAACGATTAATCTTGGGTGAAGCTCATTGGTTAGGGCAACATAAGGATAGGTTTTATCATCAGTTAAAGCTATATTATATTTTGGATTATATTCCTTAATTAAATTAATTTCCAAAACAAAAGCCTCAAGCTCACTTGAGGTAATAATATAGGTAAAATCTCTAATTTCAGATACAAGCCTAGTGGTTTTCGCATTATGTGCGCCATGAAAATAGCTTCTTACTCTATTCTTTAAATTTTTAGCCTTACCAACATATATAATGGTTCCATTTTCATCTCTCATTTGATATGAGCCTGGAGAATCTGGTAATAGCTTTAGCTTTTCTTCTATGATGCCCAAGAGAATCACTCTCCTTGAATTTTATCTTTAATCTTTTCCTTAAAATCGAATAAGGAAAGCTTTAAATGCTCGCTTTTTAATTTTATTTTTGTAGATGCATATTTCATATCTAGGAAGCGGAAGGCTTTTTTAACGATATTGGAAGAAAAATAATCCTTAAGCTCATCTAGCTTATCCTTAGTTTCTAAGGTCTTAGAAACAATAGAGTCTCCAATCGTTGTTGCCATAGCCTCAAGCTTCTTAAATACCTTAGCAATAGATACATGCTTAAGAGTAGATAATACACTATCTGTTAAAAATAATGTAAATATGATACCAGATAGTATATAAAAGAATACCAGATTAAAATTTTCTATTCTTGAAACTAAATTCTCTACAACAAAGGGATGTAATACATACATCACCAGCATGACAAGTATGGCAAACATACTTGAATTTCTCAAGCATACTCTACCATTAATATTTAAAAATTTATCACTATAATCCCACCATCTCATATGGAAGATTAATTCCATAAAAAAGGAAACAATATATTCCAGAAGGGATGTTAGGATAAATCCTGCAATAAATACCAATATAGGACTATACCATGTATTTAAATTATAAATAAAGCTTAAGGATAAAAGGATACCTATAGCACCAAAGCCATATATAGGCACTAAAGGACCATATAAATATCCTCTATTCGTTATCTTCTTTGTACAGATAAATACATAGATAACCTCAGCAATATACCCTAAGAAGGCATAAATTATGAAATATAAGAAATATTTAGTTAAGGATTCCATAATATACCCCCTTTAGATGATTATACTACAAAGAAAAGAAAAAAATAACCCGAGGGTTACTTTTTACTTAAAAGTCATTTTTGTTTGGCCATTTAGAATCTCTTCTAATGCCTGTCCTACAGGCTTAACACACATACCATCCTCTGCGGCAGTCCATTCCTCTTCTTCAATGATATGAGCTCTTCTTGCAGCTGCGTATGCTAGCTTATATTTAGAATCAATAACCTTTAATAAATCATCTACAGATGGATAACGCATTCCATCATAATCTTTCTTTGACATAATTAGTCCTCCAAATCAACGAAATTATTATACAATAAACTCTATAAAAAATCTAGTGATTTTATTCATCCTCACCAATAAGCTCCATATATTTATGGATAGATCTTGCTGTTTTCGCATGCTCTGCACGAATGATAGCCATAATACGGTCAGCCGCATTCGAAACCTCATCATTTACTACGATATAATCATAATATTTTGCAAGCTTAAATTCTCTATTGGCCTTTTCAATTCTTTGCTGAATAACATCCTCAGATTCTGTACCTCTTTTTCTTAAGCGCTGATATAGTGCTTCCTTTCCTGGTGGTACAATGAAAATCATTACGCAATCTGGGACCTTCTTCTTTACCTGAAGTGCACCCTCAACCTCAATCTCAAGTACAACCTCCTGACCTTCCTCTAATCTTTCATTTACCTTATCTAGCGGTGTACCATAGAAATTTCCAACGAATTCCGCATGCTCTAGGAACTTACCTTCATCAACTCGCTTTAAGAATTCCTCACGAGAAACGAAGTAATAGTCGATTCCATCTCTTTCGCCTGGTCTTTTCGCTCTTGTCGTCATAGATACACTATAGGTTAAGTTATGCTTTGGCATTTCAAATAATGCTTTACGTACGGTTCCCTTACCTACCCCTGATGGGCCAGATATAACAACTAGAAGTCCTCTGTCATTCAGCTTCATGATTTAATACCTCACTTTTTGTAAATAAGTTTACTATAACAAAACTAAAAATTCAACCAATTAAAGCTCATCAATTTCTTTTGATAACATAAATACGCTTTCAATAACCTCATGGATGATCTCTGATTTATGAGAATCCACCTTAGTATTGTATTCTAAATAGATAATCCTATCCTTAAGCTTAGCCATTAAATACTTACTTTTAATATTAAAGGCGTTTATTTTATTATATAAATCTATAGTTATATCCTCTTCTACATTTCTTACATTAATAATTATAGATAATTCCTTGGTAGTACTATCTATTCTATAGTATGGATATAGGCTATATCCTTCATTTGGCATGACAAGCTCAAAGGAGCCCTTGCCATCTTCATCTAAGGATACAGAAATATTTTTTGCCTCTAGGGTCTTCTTTACCCCATCAGAAAGCTTGGTGTTTTTTGGTTTTTTTTGATCTGTATCATTCTTTTTAAATAAGTCCAAAAATCCCATGAACTATCGCCTCCTATTAGATATATTTTACTATTTAATATTTTAAAACACAAGATAATAGAATTCCATTTTAAAAAATGCTATACTCATTATGGTGATGAATGTGAGCTTTGATGGAATACTACTAGAAAAACTAAATAAGGAAATAGAATTCTTAAAGACAGGTCGTATTTCTAAGATAAATGAAAATGGAGATACCGACTTTATTTTTACAATCCGAAAGGAAAGAATCAATTATCAATTGATGTTATCCTTCTCTTCGGATTATTCAAGAATTCATTTAACGAAGCATATTTATGATAGTGTATTAAATCCTAAAAGCTTTACTATGCTTTTAAGGAAGCATATAGAAGGCTACTTCATCGATGATATCATTAATTATGAATGTGATAGAATCCTATATTTTAAATTATCTGGCTATAATGAATTATCCGATTTAAATCATAAATATTTAATTTGTGAGGTCATGGGTAGATATTCCAATCTAATATTGACGGATGAGAATTTCATTATTATTGATGCTTTAAAGCATGATGGTATAGGAGAATATAATAGAACCATATTACCTAATGCCAAATATGAATTTCCATTAAATAATAAAATAAATCCCATGAAATGTTCTAAGGATGAAATTATAGATATATTCTTAAAGAATAATCCTAAAAACCCAAAGGAATTAATGAATCTATTCAATGGAGTATCTTTAAATATAGCCTACCCTGTATTTCAAAATGATTTTCATGCAGAAACCTTCTATAAATATATACATTTAGAGAATAAGCCAGCTACATTCAAAAATTTTAAGGATAAAATCGATTTTTATTATTACCCACTTGAGGGTAATATAATAAAGGAATATGATTCTATATCCTCTATGCTCGATGATTATTATTACCAAATGGATTTAAGGGCTAAGGTTAAAATTAAAACAAATGACCTACAGACATTTGTCAAAAGACAAATTACTAAATTTGAAAACAAAATTGAAAAGCTTGAGGCCCAGCTTTTAGATACTTCACAAGCAGATACCTTTAAGCTATATGGAGAATTATTATTATCCTATCCAAATATTAAAGAAAAGAAATCCCTAGTCTCTATATTAAATTATTATACAAATGAATATATAGATATTAAATTAGATCCTAAGTTTAGTATTCTTGAGAATTCAAATAAATTCTATAAAAAATATCAAAAGTTAAAATCCTCTGTTACCTATATTAATGAGCAAATGGAAATTGCTAAAAATGAAATTGAATATTTCAAGGTCATTGATTATCAATTAAAGGATGCATCCATTAATGATGCATTAGAAATTCAAGCAGAATTAATTAATGGTAAATATTTATTTAAAAATACTCCAAATAAAAACAAAAAGAAGGAAAAGCCTAAGCTTTTAACCTATATTTTAGATAATGGTACATGTATTACTGTAGGTAAAAATAATATCCAAAACGAATATTTGACACATAAGCTTGCAAAGCCTAATGAAATGTGGTTTCATATTAAGGATGCACCAGGAAGTCATGTTGTTGTACATAATTCCCATGAATT
>Ga0256407_10014594_pt1 | contig 10294 bp, 6 predicted proteins | sample RumenRJG_04DNA_FD_193489 | JGI IMG/M metagenome (GOLD analysis project Ga0256407, IMG submission 193489) | Bovine rumen microbial communities from Lethbridge, Alberta, Canada - RJG_04 | ecosystem: Host-associated > Mammals > Digestive system > Stomach > Rumen | place: Canada: Alberta | collected... | reverse complement strand
TACCATAAGCAGCTCGCTTCTCTCCATTCTGTTCTTCTTCTACTATGCGTTTGCCAACATTCCAATATGTGGCAATGGCAATATGACTTACACTACCATAAGCCTGCTGACGCCCATGTTCTATGATTGAACAGACATCTTGGAACAGCAAGGTTTCCTGCTGGCCGTCAATCACTATATCTTTATTCTTTTCTTCCATATCTTCCTTATTTATTAAATGTTCTCGTCACCCTCTTTATTTTTGCTCTGGCAAGTGTCTCCTTTCGTCGCCGAGCGGCTCTCCAATGCAGGCTGTTGCTCCGTTGATGGTGGTATCACCTTAAACTCAGGACTCTGCATCTGGCAGCCCAGATTCGCCGTACTTCCAGCCTGAGGATATACAGTAAACTGTTGCTTAGGCATCTTAGCAATTTCCTTTAATGCCTCTGTCTGGGCTTGAATTGCCTCACCTTCATGCCCTGACTTCACCAACTTCTTAAGCGCACCTTTCAGACGCTGTTCCTGCTTAGTGAACTCACCGTTGTACTGGTCGTTCAGGTCGCTGACTACAAGTATCTGATTTTTGATGACATCTTCATCGTACTGCAAGGCACAATCAACGAGGTCGTTCACAATCTGCGAACGTGTCAGCCCATCATTGTCTGATTCTGCCTCCAGCTCCATCTTTACCATCTCCACGCGACGGCCTTTCAGTTCTTCTGCAGTCTCAGTTTCGCGTACTTCATTCAGAAAACGCTCACGCAATGCATGATTCTGAGTGGCTTCGGCCAGCATCAAGCAATGGGGCTTATAAGGATTGTCAGGCAGATTCTTACTTTCCGTTGCCAGTATATAGAGCATCGTCACCATCACCAGGAACATCGTACGCTGTGCCTGTTCCTCACTTCGTTCCACAACACCATCAGCCGTTTCAAAACGAATGTATTCGTCATTCAAAATGTCTTCTAGTTCCTCCCTCATCATATCAGGGCGAGGCCATTGCTTCACTTTCCTCGAATAATCAATGGCCTCATACCACACCTCAGTAGGCGTCAGTTCGTTGAACTCTTTACAGATTCTGAGCAGTGTGGGATAAAGGATACAGAAAAGTTGCTCCTTCATCACCTCAAATACGCCCCAACGGCTTTCCTCTTTGCTACGCCTCTTATACATACTTCGTTATGCGTAAACGGTCTTGATTCTATCGAGGAACTTCACGATAGCGTGCCATTTCACAGGAATCAGTTCACCATCCTCCAGACGGTCGAATACCTGTTCTGACAACTCTTCAAACACAGGTGTCTCTGTGCCTATCTGCTTCCATTTCAACTGCCCTTTGGGTCGCATCATAATCAGTTTGCCACTGGCACTTGCAGCCTTAATCATGCCGTCGAGCAATGGATTTTCCTTATCCAACTTCAACTTCTCTTTCGGTCTTGCCGTCATAATCGTTGTAGGCTCACCGTTCATGCTCTCAGCCGCCTCCTTGTAGAGCTGTTCTACAAAGTTGGTAATCTGTGGCAGATTGGGGAATGGGAACTTAAATTTCACGCAAGCCACACCGTGCTCGCAAGCAGCCTCAACGTCCCAGAACTCGTGCATGTGGTATTTTGCATCTATTTGCAGCTCCAGCCTCTCTTCATGCAGCATACGATTAAAACTCAGCTCCATAATGTTGGCCACCGTCTGAGGGTCACTAAACGCCTGCGGACGATTCTCGATGGCGATAATCTGCTTATCCTTACGATTGTCAATAATGACACAAAGACTTGGATGATCATCCTCCTCCCACTTCTTGAAGTTCTCTTCATGCGTCAGACTGGAATTGTTGGCAATACGCAGCACAACGACACCCTCGCGCTGGGCTACCACCAAATGGTCAAACGTCTGGTTGTTACTCCGTTTGAACTTCAGCTTCGAGTCCACCATAAAGTACGAACCGAATATCTCCTGTTTCTTCGCTATCGACTCTTCCCAATTTACCTCAGGCGCAAACAGTTCACCCTCTGCCGGTTCCTTAATGGGTTTGAATTCGTATGTGTATATCTTAAAACGTATCATATTATTGTTTTTTCGCTTTGCAAAGATACGAAAAATCCCAATCCTTTCAGTACAATATCGCTGAAAAAGAATTGAGATTAAGAATTTTTAGGTATGGGGTCTTGGGTTCTGATCCCATTGGGGTCTTGGGTTCATTTTGGGGGTTCTCCTGCAAACAGATGGCTTTATAACAGTTTCCCCACTCATCTTTTTCATGAGTGGGGAAACATTGGTAAAACACGATTTTAACACTTACTTCGCGACATCAGGAACATTTTTTTATTGCTTGGAGTCGCTTGTATGTTTTGTTTCTTATCACTTAGAATCCATATCCCTTACTACAAGACTGATAAACTCTCGCTCTTCTGGAGATAATTCATACCTATCGTATAAATCCCTATCCGTCCAACTACGCGTAAAATCAAGACGTGGCGCAAACTGGTACATATCCACACGCATATTCTGGTTACTACGCAGGAGGTTAACCATAAAGCGGAAGAAGCGGGTCCGCATGTATGCCGCAAGATTCCTTGCCTCAATTTCTGTTGGCACTCCATCAATAATATAATGAGTATTGGCTGTTACGCTGCCAGGCTCTGAAACGATTGGCTCGCTAATGACAAGATGTGGCAAATCATCACCACCAGAACTCGACTTGGCAACCATTACTTTCCATCTATCCCTTAAGGCATCTTTCTCAGGAGTATGACTATACTGTTCATTTTTCGCATAGCCCACTTTGCCCTTTGCCAGATACACTTTTGTATTACTCCTTGCAGTTTTTCTTGTAGAGAAATGGTCTTTTGTGTTTGGGAAGCCAAACGGATTGCGACGATGCATCAAATCGCGCCCTTCCTCGTAGATGAAAGATGTTTCACGATTCAGAACTTTCTCAAGAATAGAAAGACCTTCATTCCATCTTATCAGGAAATCAGCTCGATAATCTCCATGTGTATATCGCAGTGGCCTGTTCAGGGGATAATCCCTATGGTTAAAGCGGTTTATAAACAGGCAGTCACCATCATATTCCCTATCCCAAAGGAATAGGCAGATACCACCACGCAAAGTAGTTACCCCTTTTATGTAGGTTTCTACATTGGGATAGTCATGGAATTCTCTCACATGCCTATTTCCTATAGAGTCATCAAGCATATAATCCCTGAAGGCATCAAGATCATCACCACGTCCGCCTGTATACCACGTAGATTGCATCATCATATCGATATAACGAGCGGATAGGTTGTCTTTGACGAAATTGAAGAACTTATGATAGATGGCGCTGCCTCCATCACCTCTTCCTCCACCTGCACTCTCACTGAATGGTGGCACACCTATAACTATTTCAGGATTAATGGTGTTAAGTCGACGTAGATATTCTTCGTTATTATCACCAATTAATTCGTAAGAAAAGAAATCCAAAACATTTTCTATAGGCATGTCAAGTAAACCATATATCTTTCGTGTTAACTCGTATGTCAATGGCGAAGATGGAATGGAGTAAAGTCTGTTATTGAGCCTGACACCGTATTTTCTTTGTATTGCATAGGCTATTTCACCTTCAACAGTTGAAATGTCGAGAATAGGCATATCCGAGTCTATAACATCGGACGGGATTAGAGATACCAATTCATTAGCAAGGAATGGAGGAGTAACAACCTCAGATCTTGATACTCGTGAAAATTTATTGATGGCCTTGTTTGCTCTTTCAATAGGGCTAAGTGCATTGTCCCTCATTAGATCATTTATATTCTTCACCTTGTAGTCAAGATGGCGTAAAATAAAGGGGTTGCACTTATTATGTAAAATCCACAAGATAGGAACCTTCAAGCCAAGGTTCTTCGCAATACGACGATTATTACCTTTATCACCCACAATGCTGTAGATGACATCCTCGATAGATTCTACTCGGCTATCCGTCAAGAAAGCATAAAACAGAATCTTAGCCTGATATGCTTTGAATTTATTTGCTATATTCTCCTCCTCATCTTCTTCCTCTTCTTTTTTTTCTCTATCTGGCTGTTCCTTATTAGATCCATCATTATCTATTGGTGTGTCTATGTCTGGGATATTGTAATCATCATCATTATCGCCTTCATTGGGACTAAATTCTAGTCCCTTTGACGCATCAATACCCTTCATTGTTTCTATCTCATCCCTGAATGTCGCATCATCAAGCAACGAGAAATCTACCGGCACCTCGTATGCTTCATCCATAATACTCTTATTTTGAGAGTATTGTTGAACTACTGCCATCACATCAGTGGCTTCAACCTGCTTCATCAACTTGTTGTTGATAGTGATGATAGGCGAGATTATGAGTTCACGCTCAATACGATGTTTCAGCTTGCTATTACCATTCTTATCTGTATTGACATTATAGAACTGCGATTTAAGTTCCTGCATACGAAACATTCTGTTAGGATCGAAATCAACAAGAAGCGTTTGAGGTTTCATATTGAATCGCACTTCCTTGCCCTCACTATCCTGATAAACCTTAATATATTGGTTTTGTATGCGGAAAATAGCCTGGTCGTACTCTTGGGGCGATGCAGTATCTTTGAAATATAGCATTGTGTCCCATTGTCTTACAGTACTACCTGTAAGCATCCTATTGACTGTAAGGGTTATTGTTTTTTCGCCAGCTTCCTCACAGGCCTTTATTTTAGCTTTTACTGTTTCTGTGTCAGTGTAGGTACGCTCATCATCAACTCCAGCAATGTTAATGATGGTATATTCGCCAAGATTCTTGAAACGATTCTTGTTATTTGCGATTAATGCCTCCAGAGCGTCACAAGAGGCGCGGAAAGGAAGGACACAAACCATGTGATGGCACATTTCTCCTTTCTTGATTTTATCGTAGTCCAAGAATCCCAGGATATTGTCATCATTACGGCTACCATCAATAATCTCTAACAATTCTAATATCTCTCTTTCATTAGCAAATTTCTTATGACTCCCATCATTTTTCTTTGTTAGTGAGAGTGGTTTGAACAAAGCAGAGAAAGCATAGGTAATCCCCTTTTCTCTCATCTCCTTCATTCGTTTAATAGACGATTCGTTAGGCTGAAAGGCAAATCTTATCATTTGTGGGAATCCATAATAGGGGTTGTCCCATTCTGAAACATCGTCATTATCAACATTATCTTTGTCCCATTCCTCTTTCGCGTCAATGATATCAGTGTATTGGCAGAATGCAATAATATCGTCTTTCGTGAACTCATCACCCATCAGAATTCTATAAGGTGTACCTGATAAATGTAACCTGACTTTTGCCTTGAGCTGTTTTATTTCAGTATCAATATCGTCCGATGTTTCTGCAGTCTGTATTTCACTTTTGATCTCTCTATCAGATAAGCCACCCGCTCTTAGAACTTTACCATACTCAGCAGCGCGAGCACCAAAATGAGTTTCGTCAACGATAAGCAAATCTATGCTTTCCTTGAAAATCTCCTGATGCTTCGTTTTGATGGTTTCGCCTTGTAGGTCTTGGAGCGTTAAGAAAAGAGCAACTCGTTTGTTATCTTTCAGAGTATTACTAATGAGATTCGTGTCATTCTTCAAATCCTCCCCATCAAAGAATTCATAGTCCTTGAAGCGGACATGACTTTGTACTGTCTCTTGCCATTCCTTGCGGACATCTGCCTTTGCCGAAACTATCAGTACTAATTTCGCAGGCTCTTCCATTTCTGTGGCACAGCACATAGCAGTGAAGGACTTTCCAAATCGCATTACAGCATACATCAGCAGATTATTCCTGCCGTTTTTTACGGCTTCCTTAAACTTATCAATGGCCTGTTGCTGATTATCTCTGGGTGGGAAATCTTTAACTCTGTCAAAAGTCAATTTAATAGGCAAATGGTCTGGGGTATAGAAATGATATCTGCCATCCTTAGCCTTTTCACTATCCTTGATATCTTCAATTGCCTCTTTAACATCATCTACTTGTGCTTCCTTGAAGAACTCCCTTGAATAGTATATTCCCTCCTCAATATCTTGCGGTTCAAGACGGTGATAGTGTTTTATCAGTTCCAGAAAATCGTGCACAGCAAAGTCTCTGAAAATGTTCCCACTTTCAAGTTTAGCAGAGTCGTGGAATTGATGAATGAGATTGGGATAATGTTTTCTCCATTCATCTAATCTTGTCTCCAAGGGTCGATAAGTATCACCAACTTTCAGGTAGTTAGGGATGGTCTCTGTCGTGAATGCATATATTTGAGGATCTACACGACCTACTAAAATGCCATCAAGAGTGGATGAGTCAATATTGGGATTCATGTCTTCAGAATAATGAAAGTTGTAGGGGGTCTTCTTGTGGTTTTTTGACAGGGCGCTTCGCGCCAAGAATGGTGACAAAGAAATGACGACATTTGCCATTCTCGACTATCATGTTATAGCTTTCAAATTCAGCTGCTCTTTCTCGAATATTAATATGAACATTGCTACCTATGCTCATCTTTTCCAAAAGCGATAATAGATTTATTTCTTCTTCGCTTGTTAAGCTAAAGACATCTATTGTGATTGAGTTGATATGAGAATAATAAGAAATCAATTGAGGGACAAATGCTAGAAAATCTCTGATTCCAACAACTTTTACAGAGATATTCTCCACCTCTTCCTTTTGCTTGTTAATCTCTGCAAAGGCATCGTGGGGCAGTATTTCTCCAAAACAACGATGTGCTGCTATGTAGAAATTATTAGCATTATCTTCTCCGCCAGACTTTACATAATCCTCGTAATCCAACATCTGTTTAATTTTTCCTGCAATATCCTTGCCTATCTGAGTGGGTACTGCTTCACCTATACATCTGCGAATATTACCTTCATTGTCTCTAAGATATTCATCAGAGTTTTCAACTGTGAGTTGACTATCATGATCTGTCCATTGGAAACTGTTGGGGATTGTCATCAGGGTCATAAGTTCACGTATGCTGAGAACACGATTATCACAGGGGTGAATGGTGTCTTGTGATGACATTATATCGCTTCTCGTCGCAATGCAGGCCCCAGGCCTATCCCATATCAAACGACGGTACTTATTACCCATATAGGCTCCTTTGTTTACTATTTTGTTTCCATCTTTGTCGAGCTGATATGGTTTCGTCTCGTCTGGGTTGTCAAAGGCAGTTTCACCCTCCTTCAAGTCTTTAATCCAATCTAACATATATTCAGGGAATGGGCGTGCAAAATGGAAAGGATCACTCTTGTCTTTCTCACAATAAGCCAAACGGGGGAATCCGCCAATTGAATCACGCAGCAGAATCTCATTCTGCCTTGTGGGAAACAATTGGAGTGGCGTAGTATGTCTCAGTTCCTTGCTGGTACCAATAACGATAGTACGCGGACGACTCGAAGGCACTCCGTAATCCTTGAAATTGATAACCTTCCAATAGATGTTATAGTCCTCAGACAGGTTTTTGTAGATGCTTTCCTTTATTAGCATGTCATCTCCTGACAAGTCTGTGCAGATTGATTTCATGAAAGCACGTACATTCTCAAATACAAAAACTTTAGGGTGAATACCCTTAATTAGTTTAATTGCCTCTACAACAAGAGAATTTCGTATCTGCTCATGGTCTGTCTTCTTGTAATTAGCCGTTGACATACCCTGACATGGAGGCGTAGCAAAAACAACATCAACCTGTTCTAATCCTTCTTTTTCTTTCCACATCGCTATCTCATCATAGATACGCTGATGGGTTTCTGGCTTAGTGGCATCACCACAAATATAGCCGCTTTCATATTTACATTTATGATTGCATTTCTGTACCTCTATGCGTGGTGCCAGCAACTCATTGGATGCTACGCATTCAAAACCTTGCATCTTGAATCCGTAGCAGCCTACGCCAGCACAACTGAAGAGTGATATATATGTTCTACTCATTGTTTCTATTCTTTTCTTAGCTTGCAAAGATACGAATAATCTTTGAGATTATTCACAACACAGCACATTTTTACACATCTTTTAATAAAAGGCCATGACGCAAACTGTTAAGCGAGCCTGGATTTTCCTGGCTTTTATTAAATTGCTTGTAAGTACCAATTTGATTCACTACCTTTGCACAAAAACAATGGATAAGAAGACTTTTGTGGAAATGATGGAGAATGAATCGCTGCTTGAACGATTCATGGAAGTGCTAATAGAAGAGATAAACAATGACGACGAAGCCTACTATAAGAAAGGTAGGCAGCTATTAGACCTATGTCTCACAGACGAGAAAGCAGATGACTTTTTTATTGCTATTTGCGGATGGAGTGTGGATAGTCTCTTGGAAAAACTATAAATCTAAAGTTCTGGTGGCAAGAAAAATTCGTCTTATTCTTTAATGTCACATTGGATACAGAAATACAGAATACAGTTTTTTGGGGGAGCCACATACCAACAATTTCCGAAATTATAATGAAAATTAGATTACTATATATATAATATATATATTATATATATAGTAAAATATTATAGTCAACTATTTCAGTTCGGCTAAGAAAACTGTATTCTGTATTTCTGTATCACATGCTGTTCATGCGTGCTTTTTTGCGTGCTTATATTGGCTAAAAATTTGGAATCGCTTTGAAAATATTGTACCTTTGCATTGTCAAATTGAAGAAGCGACGAGGCGGTCTTTAAGGGCAAAAATTGCGAGAGTTAAATCTGGAAATTGCGCGCATTAATAGTAGCAATTGTTTTCCCTAACAGCACCTCTGAGGAGCGGAATCAGGCGACATTGAGAGTATTAACAAATTATTTTACAAACTACTTAAAAACTGATTGAATTATGGCTATTAAAGTTATTGCACAACGACGTGAAGTGAAACTGGGTAAGAACCCTGGTATGAAGTTCGTAATGCGCCCCGACCTGTATATCCCCATCGCGGAGAAGAAGGTCTTCGCTGAGGCGGCTACCCACAGCGGTATCTCCGCAGGTGTGATCAAGGCTGCTTGGGACGCTGCCGGCGAGGTAATCCGCACGTGGGCCACTGAGGGTCACTCCGTACCCCTGCCCGGACTGGGAACCATGCGCTTCGGTGTCCGTTCGAAGGCGGTGGAGGACCTGGAGGACGTGAAGGCTAACCTCATCAGCGTGCGTCGCATCATCTTCACCCCTAACGTGGACGTGAAGGACGAGCTGAAGAATACCTCCATCCAGATTACCTGTCTCGACGAGGACGGCAACGTGCTCAAGCGCGTCACCTCAGGCGACGAAGGCACCGTAGAGGATCCGGACGAGACAAGCCAGCAGGGCGGTGGTCCAAGCACCGAAGGGTAAAAGAAGTGAAAAGTGAATAGTGAAAAGTGAAAAATTTGCTACCGCCGCAGTGTGTCGGCGGTGGCTTCACTCAAGAACTTAGGAACGACCAAACGACCAAACGACTAAACGACTAAACGACTAAAAAAATGAAGAATTCAAAATGGAAGATGGTGATTCAGATACTGATAAGTATCCTCACCGCACTTGGAACATCGCTGGGAGTGACTAGCTGTATGGCGTAATAGAAGCCTCTCCCCAACCCCTCCCCTAAAAGGGAAAAGCCTCTCCCCAACCCCTCCCCTAAAAGGGAGGGGCTTTTTGTTATATAGAAAACGGTCGACGGTTGCAGAATACAGTAATAAACCAACTTAAAAAATCAACAACTTAAATGTGTTGATGATATGCTGTCGAGCTACGTCTGGGCGCATGGCTTCTTCGAGGGGGAAGGCTGGCGGATTAATGCACGCTACACGGGAAAAACCAGCCTGAAGGAGTTGGTCGCGGTCGCTAATTCTTCCTGCTATCAGCCATACGGGAATACCAGCGGAATGACGCAAGATGCCCATCGGCAATTTTCCCATCAACGTCTGACGGTCGGCTGAGCCTTCGCCTGTGATAACGAGGTCGGCATCCCTGACGGTTTCATTGAAATGAATGATGTCGAGCAACAGCTCAATGCCTGGGCGACATGCAGCATGGAGGTATTGCAGGAAGGCATACCCTAACCCACCGGCAGCACCTGCACCCTCTTTCGCTGAACAGTCGTAGCCGAAATGCCTGGCAGAAAGTTCGGCAAACTTTCGGGCTCGCTCATCAAGGTGCGGCACCATAGCAGACGTTGCACCTTTTTGCGGGGCAAAGACGTGAGCGGCACCGTTGACGCCACACAGCGGATTCTTGACATCGGAAGCAATGGTGAAACGGACATCACGGAGTTCACGGATGTCATCAAACGTACCTTGTTTCGCCCACGCATCGACAAGAGCCTTGAGCATGCCCATACCGGCATCGCTGGTAGCACTGCCGCCAAG
>Ga0256407_10014592_pt1 | contig 10294 bp, 8 predicted proteins | sample RumenRJG_04DNA_FD_193489 | JGI IMG/M metagenome (GOLD analysis project Ga0256407, IMG submission 193489) | Bovine rumen microbial communities from Lethbridge, Alberta, Canada - RJG_04 | ecosystem: Host-associated > Mammals > Digestive system > Stomach > Rumen | place: Canada: Alberta | collected... | reverse complement strand
TTTGAACTTTATTGTTTGGCGACTATAAAGTTACTCATTTCCAATGAGTTGAACAAACTTCGAAGCTATTTTTATTCCAATTTTATGTTAAAACATGCAGGTCCTTCGCTACTTGCGAAACTTTAGTTATGTTTATATTTCCCGAATAGTTTGGTGAAATTGGTCACCTTCAAAATGAATATACTTAGGAGTGCCCCTTCGGGGCAGAAATCTTACAAATCGTCACAAATCAAACAAAATCAGTTCTGACCAAAGGGCAGAAGCAATAATCACTGTTTCTGTTCTCCAAGTCACAAATCAAATAGAAAAAGATTTGGAAGATTTGGATAGAGAAAGATTTTTCGCCGTAGGCGACTAAAGAATAGTGTCCGTTGGTTCTCGCCGCAGGCGACTGAAGAAATAGTGTCCTGATTCTCCGATTCGTGTAATTCGTGCCACCTTTAGGTGGTTGATGATTTAACTATTCGGTTAATTCGGTCAATTCGTGTTCGTTTTTCCTCCTACCCTTGGTTTTAGAACGAACACGAGATTTGTCGAAGACCCACTGACCGAAGGGAGGTAATCTACCGAATCACACGAATCAAAAAAGATAAAAAGATTTGGATAGATTTGAAAGATTTACTTTCCCTCGCTTCGCGAACAGTTTAGAAAGGTTGCGTATGCTACACATCCGCGACCGTTGGTTCTCGCCGTAGGCGACTCCATTTCTGATTCGCAGAAAATATTGACTAGGGTGTGCTGAGTAGTTGCCTTTTTGCGTATTTGGAAAAAAGTTCCGAAAAATCATCAATAAAAAGCATTTTTAGCGTTCTGCGCAAATAGATTGCGTAGAAATTGCCTATCTTTGCAAAAAAGATAGAGAGATGAATATCAAGGGACAGAATATTTTCCTCAAAGGAGTAAGGAATGAGCATATTCCGCAAAAGCCGGAAGACTATCCCTTCACGCTTCCTGTGGTCAGAAATCTGACTACGTTGGAGTTTAACAAAAGCGTGACATATATTGTCGGTGAAAACGGTTCCGGGAAGTCAACCTTGCTCGAGGCTATTGCCACCATCCTCAATCTTAATCCGGAAGGGGGAAGCCGTAACTTTAACTTCAGTACATGGGAAACCCATTCCCGTTTGTATGAGGACCTGAGACCCATACGTGCAGACCTGAGTTACAGAAACGCCTTTTTCTTCCGTGCCGAGAGTTTCTATAATGTGGCTTCTGAAGTAGACCGACTTCAGAGGGAAGACGGTAGAATGCTTGACAGTTATGGTGGAAAGAGCCTGCATGAACAGTCTCACGGCGAGAGTTTCATCTCTCTGGTCATGAACAGGCTCAGAAACCGTGGCCTGTACATCTTCGATGAGCCAGAGGCTGCATTGTCATATACCAATCAGTTGCGTTTCCTGGTGTGGATGAAGGATGCAGTGGCTGCTGGCTCACAGGTTATTATTGCCACACATTCCCCGGTCATTCTATCCTTTCCAGATGCAGAGATCCTGGTCATAGATGATGGCCGACTCATACCTACTGATTATGAGGACTGTTATATCTACAGGGACATGCTGTCGTTCATCATGAACAGAAATATGATAATCAATGAGTTGTTTAGATAAGAGAATACCGCTATGCCAGCCAACAAGAATGCGTTGATACGCTACAAGACCATTGACAACTGCCTGCGCAACCGCTACCGCCGGTGGACGCTCGAAGACTTGGTGGACGCCTGTTCCGATGCCCTCTATGATATGGAGGGTATCACCAAGGGCGTTTCCGTGCGCACCGTGCAGGGCGACATCCAGATGATGCGCTCCGACAAACTGGGCTATAATGCCCCCATCGAGGTGTATGACCACAAGTATTACCGCTATGCCGACAGCGACTATTCCATCATGGACATGCCGATGTCGCAGAACGACTATGAGGTGATGCAGGAGGCGGTCGACATGCTCCGACAGTTGGAGGACTTCGGACAGTTCGCCGAAATGGCAGATGTGGTCAGCCGCCTGCAGGACAAACTGGCCATCAGCCGCAACAACCGCAAGCCCATCATCCATTTCGACAGCGTGCCCGACCTGAAGGGAATCCGTTTGCTCAACCCCTTGTACAACTATATCGCCCACAAGCAGACACTGCGCATCGTCTACCAGTCGTTCTCTGCGCGGCAACCTTCGGAATACATCATTTGTCCGTATCTGTTGAAGGAGTTCCGCAACCGCTGGTTCTTGTTTTGCTCGAAGGCCAGCAATCTCTTGATGTTCAATCTGGCGCTCGACCGCATCCAGAGCGTGGAGCCTGTGGATGTGCCATTCCGGGAGAATCCTGACTTTGACCCGGAGCACTTCTTCGATGACGTGATAGGGGTGAGCAAGAATATCGGGGGCAAGCCGCGTACCATCAAGTTCTGGGCGAGCCGTGAGCAGAGCAAGTATATCAAGACGAAACCGATACATCGCTCCCAGCAACTCATGAAAGAGAATCCTGAAGATGGCAGTTGCGTCTTCAGGATAGATGTGGTCTTCAATATCGAGATGTATTCGGTCTTTATGTCCTATGGCCCCGGCGTCCGAATCCTCTATCCCCAGAGTGCGGTGAAATATATGCGCGACAAATTGAGAGAAGCCCTTGACCAGTATGGGGAAGGGCAAGAAGGACAATAAGAGTGCTGATTAGAGGGAGAGGTGCGATTTGATCAGCGAGATGGTCTCTTGGGCCATGTCGATGTCGTTGCCAGCGCGGATGTAGACTTTCTGCTGACTTTCATCGTTGGTGGAGAGCACCACCAGAAACTCGTCGGGCAGGCCGAAGGCCGTGCCGAATTTGTTGTGGAAGGTGATGTCGGTAATGCTGTCCTTGTCGATGACTGCACCATTGTATACCAGGAAGCCATTGCCCTGTTTTCCGCCCTTGTCGTAAATCAGCACCGCGCCGTCTGGCTCATTGCCTCGTGTGACATCGGTCACGAGGATGTCGTCGGGCTGACCATAGGCCGTGATGTAATCCTGGATGGTCTGCTGATGGGGCTCTTCTTCAAGGGTTTCGTTCTCAGGTCCTTTGCATCGCATGAATAGGAAGACTAAGGCGATGATGGCAACAATGATGATGGGGACGAGGATGGCCATTCCAGTACCAATGCTTGCCAGGTAAATGATGACAGCCATGAGGATGATGAAAAACATGGCGGGATAAACGAATTTATTCATGTCGTAGCGTTTGATTTGTAAATGAATAATTGAACTATTCCATCTTTCTTATAACGAACACGGATTTTATGTGGAATTTCCGTTGTCGGCATTCTCCTTGAATTTGTAGAATTCGTTGACCAAACTCCTGTAACCCAACTGCTTGAGTTGGAGATAGTCTGTCCGGTAATTGGCCTTGCTGTGCCTTCCTGTGCCAAGGTAGCGGATGTAGTGCTGAAGGTAATGGTCGATTTCCTTCAGTCCTTCGGTCTTGTTGATGATGGGAAAAAACCACCTCGACCATGTGAGCGCCTCGGTATCGTTGTTCTCATAAAACTTTCGGTTGAAACGGTTGATGAGGCCCTTCATCGCCTTTTCGGGTTCGATGTGTTTTCTTCTGCTCCAGCGCATCAGGGATTTTGCCGCCCGCTTGATTTTGCCTTTCATCTTCTTCTTAGTCGATTCCGAGATGTCGATGTCGTTGGAGTGGCACTTGAATCCCAGGAATTCGTAGGCTTCATCGGGCGAGTAAATCTTTTCCTTGTCGGGGTTCACTTCAAGCCGGTATAGGCTGAGATAATCTGCCATCTTTCTTTTGTACTCTTGAAGCGTATCGAGGTCGGGAGCAAACATGATGATGTCGTCGGAATAGCGGGCATACACCACCCCCGATTCATAGAAATGCCTGTCTACTTCTTTCAGATAAACATCGGCGAGGAAGGGTGCCGTGGGGGTGCCTGCCATCACACCATGGCTTTCATGGATGATGTCGTTTTTGTACACCGCACGGTCGTCGGTGAGCATCTTCTCGAAGAAATGATACAGCAGAGGGTCGTCGGTCCATAGTTCCTCCAGCATCGGCAGCAAGATGTCTATGGAAATGGAGTTGAAATAATCGTGGATGTCGAGTTTGTAGGCCCACATCTTCCTGCCGCCAATGGCCCGGCGGATGTTGCGGATGGCATCATGCGCCTTGACGCCCCGGCGGAAGGCGTAGCAGTTGGGCGCAAAATGCTCATCGTAGTCGTAGAGTTTGAAGGCAATGAGTTTGAGAAGCATCATCTCTTCGGGCGCAAAACTGTAGACCACCCGTTTCTTGCCGGTGCCCATCTTGTTCACGACCTTCTTCTGGGGAATGCCCATGCCTTCGCCTTTGACAATCCTCTGTGCCAGGCGAAGATATGTTTCTTGTTCCACAAAACGGTCGGCTTCGGCAAACTCATGCCAGTTGAAGCGGCCTTTCAGCAGCCGGTAGGCGAGGAATTCCTCCCATGCCTTTTGCTGGACCAGTTGTGTGATGACGCTCTCCATGATGAAAAATGAAAAAGGGGAAGGATTTTGAATCCGCAAAATTGCGGATCACGAGAGGATACCTCACCCTGTTGCCTGCAAAACACATAATAGATGGATAAGGCTGCCTCCGTTGCAGGCGCAGCCATGCTGCATCCCCTTTTTCAATGGTTTTTAGTTCAGGAACTTGCGGATACGCCCGATGACATAGTTTCTCTCGTTGGGCATCTGCGTGTAGAAGTTGATGTAGGGCAGATTCAGTTTCTCGGCATACACCCTTGCTATCAGGTATTTCACATTCGCGTCGTGGCTGTGGCCGCTGCCGAGCATCACCACCCCCACGGCCTTGCCGTTTTGCTCGAGCACGAAAGTGAAGGGCTGTCCCCATTCGGCTTTGTATACTTGATAGGGGCGGGTGGTGTAGAGTTGGAACTCATCGCTGACGAATCCTACAAGGTCGGTCACTGCTACGTTTTCACGAATGTCGTATGACGGGAACTCGCTCTTCAGGATTTCCCTGAAATAGTCTACCCATTCAGCGGCAGTCTTTTCCCTTTCCGGTGCCCTCTCGGGTTCTGCGGGGCGTGGGGCGGGCTGGGCCTGTCGTGCGGGCTGCGCACTTTTTTGCTGGTTGTCAAGATAGTCTTTGGCTACATCCACAACCTTTGACAGTATTTTTCCAAAATCCATAGTGTGTATAATTGAAGTGTTTCGTAATGAGTAGATTGCAAATATACAACTATTTGGCTGATGTTCAAACAATTTTGGAAAAACTTTTCTCAAGTGACAACGTCTGATTGTCATTTCGCGTGAATTATTTTTCGTGTCCATTGAAAGAAGGGTAGTGCAGTTTTGCCCGCCCAATAAAGAAGAAGATGATGTTTTATAGAAATTTTATATCCTCATGGTTATGCTTTAGAAGGATTTTCCTTGATTTATGGTTATGTTTTAGAAAGATTTTCCTTGATTTATGGTTATGTTTTAGAAAAATTTCGTATATTTGCCCATAAATATCAATTATTTGAATCATGTACGAACGACAACTAATCCATCAATTAAGAAAATGGAGTCAAAAGCAAACACACAAACCACTTGTCATACGTGGTGCTCGACAGGTGGGTAAGAGTACCCTTGTCCAAGAATTCGGTCGGGAATTTGATGTATATATCGAGGTAAACCTTGAATTGTCAGACGACGCCTCCATATTCCTTAAGACTGACAATGTTTTTGAAATATGGCAGTATCTATGTATCAAAAACCATGTCATATCTGACAGAAACAAACGTATGTTGCTTTTCATCGATGAGATACAAGAAGTTCCACAGGCCGTTGCCCTGCTGCGTTATTTCTACGAGAAGATGCCTTGGCTTTTTGTCATCACTGCGGGAAGTCGATTACAAAGCCTCTTGAAGAAAAGAGTTTCCTTTCCGGTGGCTCGAGTAGAATACCTCAACCTCCGCCCATTCTCGTTTGAGGAATATGTGAATGCATTGGAAGGAGCTGTGTGGAGAGACATGCTTGCCAGCCAAAGCGTTCCACCTCTCATGCACCAGCAGATGATGAACCTCTTCAACCTGTACGCTCTGACAGGAGGTATGCCTGAGGTAGTGGCTGCTTATGCTGAAAACCGTGACATAGAGAGTCTCTCTTCTATTTTCAATTCCTTGCTTAAAGGTTACAATGAGGACGTGGAACGCTATGCACGGAACGACGAACAGGTGCGCATTCTCCGCCATATTATTGAAACCGCTTGGTTTTTGGCTGCAGAGACTATAACTTTCACCAACTTTGGTGGCAGCAGTTATACAAGTACACAGATACATGAGGCCATGACAAGTTTGGAGAAAGCATACCTTCTTTCACTTGATTATCCTGTCACCTCATCACAAGCCCCACTCGTGCCAGCCAAGCGTCGTTCGCCTAAGTTAATCTTGGTAGATATCGGCATTACTAATTTTGTGGCCGGAATACAATTGGAATATCTTCAAAACAAGGAACTGCTCGATACCTGGCGTGGGCGTGCAGCGGAGCAAATCGTTGCACAGGAACTTCGTATACTGCTCGATAAAGAAATGCGTGAAAATCAATGTTATTGGGTTCGCGATAAAAAAGGTACCAAGGCAGAAATCGATTTTGTTTGGCAATATGGAACACAGATCATTCCCATTGAAGTCAAAGCAGGAACGAATTCCCATCTCCGTTCCTTGCATAGTTATGTCAACTGCTCGACGCACAAGGTAACTGCTGTTCGTGTGTGGAGCGGCGAGTTCTTTGTACAAGAAGCCTTCACACCCGAACCGGAAAATCGTCCATACCGATTGATCAATATTCCATTCTACTACGTCTGTCAACTTCCGAAAATACTCCAAGCCAATATTTCTGACATTTGACTCAAAAGATGGTTGCAGTACGAAGCAACGAAATAGAGAACTTCACTGGAAAATGACAGTGAAATGCAAAAAGTCGTTGGAAAAATGACAGCGAAATGCAAAAAGTCGTTGGAAAAATGACAGCGAAATGCAAAAAGTCGTTGGAAAAAAAGCAGCGAAACGTATAAAAGTCGTTGGAAAAATGACAGCGAAATGCAAAAAGTCGTTGGAAAAATGACAGCAACTATTGCAAAAGTCGTTTGAAAAACTTATCTTTGTGCACAAAATATAATGTGTTATGCTTAAAAGAAAGATATCCGAGACATTAAAGAAGTGGAAGGAACAACCCAACCATTTCCCTCTTGTTATCATGGGCATTCGCCAATGCGGAAAGACTTATATTTCCCAATTATTCGCCGAGGAGAACTACAAGCATGTGATATATATCAATTTCATCAAGCAAAAAAATACGAAAGAAGCCTTCTATGGCTCAAAGGATGTAGATAGCATTATCCTTAACCTTTCTGCCCAGATGAGGACTGCTAAGTTCGTTCCAGGAGAGACGTGCATTATCCTTGATGAAATCCAGGACTGCCCGGAAGCACGCACCAGCTTGAAGTTCTTCAAGGAAGACGGCCGCTATGACATCATCGCTACAGGGTCGTTGCTTGGAGTGCAAGGCTACGGTCAGGACGAAAAGAAGCAGCGCACAAGAAAACCCATCTTGCAAGAAAGGGGAAGCAATTCCGTCCCTGTAGGCTATGAGCAAATAGTGGAGATGTATCCACTCGACTTTGAAGAGTTTCTGTGGGCGAACAACCTGAATGAAGAAATAATCAATGTATTGAAGCGCTGCCTAGAGAAGGAGATACCTGTACCAAGTGGCATTCATGTTGCCATGAAAACGCTCCTGTGTCGATATGTCGCTGTGGGAGGAATGCCTGCTGCTGTCAATGCACTGATAGAAACAGGAAATATGGGCACGGTAAATGACGTTTGGAATTCTCTTCTCAAAGAATACCGTTCAGACATGGTGAAATATGCCGATGATAAGGACAAACCTCACATTCGGGCCTGTTTCAATGCCATTCCAAAGCAACTGGCCAAAGAAAACAAGAAATACCAGTGGTCCAAAGTGGAAAGTGGTGGACGTGGCGTGCATTACAAAGACTCCCTTCAATGGTTGGAAGATGCCGACATCATACGCCGTTGCTATAACTCCAACATTACAGGACTGCCGTTGGAGGGCAATGCCATAGACAACGTGTTCAAGGTCTATACTGCTGACATTGGCATGTTGGTTGCCATGCTAGGAGGCACGACAAGGGCGGATATTCTTCAAGGCAATCTGGGGGGATTCAAAGGGGCAATCTTTGAAAACCTGATGGCTGATACACTCATCAAAAAGGGACAGAACCTATACTATTTCCAAAAAGATTCTGGCTTGGAGTTGGATTTCCTTATCCGTTATAAGGGTGAGTGCGTTCCGGTGGAGGTGAAAGCAAAAAATGCACAGGCTAAAAGTTTCTCTACCATCAGAAAACACCCTGAGAAATATGGCATAAAGCATTTCATCAAGTTTGGAGACTACAACATTGGGCGTGATGGAGATCTGTTGACTCTCCCCACCTATATGCAGTTCCTGCTCGATTTGGAGCCAGAGGAAGTGATTTTGGAGACGATAGATACAGATGAACTTACGCGAATGGCAAGAGAGTTTCTCGACCAGAAGTAACAATCGTTTATTTCTCAATATAACATACCAACGTTCATATAAGGAATGATTGAAATGGGTAACATGACAGCAGTGATATATGCACGTGTTTCTCGCTCGTTGGGGAACGTCTATGTAATACAAAATTATCTATAGTCAATTTGTCGTTCCATGAATACCAGTAATATGATATTACAGCGAAATTTGAAAGCACATTTGAGCATAATTCCACCAAATTCACTCAAAAAGGGGCTGTCTTTCGTTATTTAATAAGGATGATTGACTATTTCTGATAAAAATAGTATATCTTTGTATCCAAGATGTCGCCACCTTCGAGAAGGTGCGGTGTCTGCTCGATAAAGACCCCAAAATGTCTTTGGAAACTAAAAGTATGAAACTCCCTAACCATGAAAAAAGGCTTGGTCGCCTATCGAGACATGGTATGGTTCTTCTTTTATGAATATCACATGAACAACACTCTTATTGACAATTCTTCTGAGCAACTTTCAATGCTTCATACATTGAAAGAGTGTTTGGAATCTGATAATATATTAACTGTGAGAATTGCCACAGGCTATTGGGATATTCCAGGCCTTGCCTTGCTCACAAATGACATCAAGGCATTTCTTGAAAAAGAAGGAACAAAGTTGTTTCTGCTCATTGGCAAAGATCCATACGTATATGCCTCTCAGGTTAAGAATCCCAAGTATAAGGATATGACCTATCCAGGTGACTTTATTCGCACGGATTTGTGCGAATTGGAGCCGAAGGAAGAATTCGAGAATGCTATTCGTCTTCTTCTGGACTATTGCACGGAAGAAGAAGATTCCAAGATTCAAATTCGCATTTTCCATAAAAACGAAGATGACACCATTCAATTCCTCCATTCTAAATGCTATATCTTTGATGGTTTTGATGCAGGTAAAGGATATGGTCTGATTGGTAGTTCCAATTTTACAGAAAAAGGTCTGCAAGGAAATGCTGAGCTCAACTATTTGGAAACAGATGTAACAAAAGTATTGTCTAAGACACCTATTCCCAATCACAAGACCCATATTCAATGGTTCAATGAGAAATGGAATATCTCTGAGCCTTGGAACAAGGAGTTTTTGGAACAGGTCTTGAAGAAAACTCCCATAGGTAAGAAAGTAGAAGATGAAAAGCGTGCAGAGGAAGAGTTTACTCCATACGAACTGTATATCAAGTTGTTGCAAATCAAATTCGGAGATATTGTAGATAAATCTTTAGGTCAACAGATAGAAGCATATCTTCCTGCTAAGATTCACAAACTTGATTATCAAATCGAGGCTGTAAAGCGATGTATCGGTATCATGCACGAACATGGTGGTTTTATGCTTGCAGATGTAGTAGGCCTTGGAAAAACTATCATAGGTACTTTGATTATTAAACGTTTCCTTTCTGTGCCAGAAGATGATGGCCGTGAACGCAAAGTGCTTGTCATCACCCCTCCTGCCATTCAGTCTGGGTGGAAGAAGACTATTGCCATGTTCGACAAAGATTCTGATGAGAAGATTGCTCCATACATTGACTTCATTACAACTGGACGCATCGGAAATGTTGCCGATGATGAAGGCTGGGAAGATGATGATGATGATGACAACGGCGATTCTGGCGAATTTGGAGGAACGCTGCAAGAAAAGAATTATGGTTTTATAGTAATTGACGAAAGCCATAAGTTCCGCAACAGTGCCACATTGATGTATCAGTCACTTGACGAACTGATACAG
>Ga0256407_10014591_pt1 | contig 10295 bp, 5 predicted proteins | sample RumenRJG_04DNA_FD_193489 | JGI IMG/M metagenome (GOLD analysis project Ga0256407, IMG submission 193489) | Bovine rumen microbial communities from Lethbridge, Alberta, Canada - RJG_04 | ecosystem: Host-associated > Mammals > Digestive system > Stomach > Rumen | place: Canada: Alberta | collected... | reverse complement strand
AAAACAGAATTAAATCAACTAATTGTCAACTTAAAAAATATAAAAAGAATATATAAAGAAAAAATGAAAAATGCAGAAAAGGCAATTTATAATAATGAAGTGGCAAAAAAAATTCAAATTAATGAAATAAATATATATTCTCATAATGAGGAAGATACAATTAAAAAAGCAAAGGAAGCGGAAAAAAATTATCATGAAAATATAAAAAAAATAAAAAATGCTAAAATTGAATATTTAAATATACTTAATATTTATTCAAATCAAATTCAAAATTTTAATTATTTTGAAAATGAATTATTTACAGATTTAATGAAAAAATTTGAAAAAAGATATAATGATTGTTTAAATAATATTAAAAATGCTTTAGACTTTTTTAATAAAAATAAAAAAATTATTGAATCCACAAATCTAGTTTTTTCAAAAGAAATAAAATTAGATAATGAACTAAATAATAATTATGAATTTGAATATTATGAACCAAATTTATTTGAAACTTCAATAAATTTTAAAGATAGCATTAATATCAATGTAATTAATAAATTAAAAGATGAGTTTGGATTAAAACAATTAAATGATTTTAATATTGAAAGTGAAAAAAATAAAAACGAATTTGAAATTATTTTTAGAAATTTAATTCAAAATTGTGAAAATTTTACAAAAACTGATATTAATAAATTAAAAAAGTTTTTAAATGAAGATAATTATAGATATGAATTTTTAATGGAATTAAATAAATATAGAGGACAATCAAATTTATTTGATAAAACAATTTCTTTTAATATTATTTGTGATATATTTAACTATATATTTTCAATGATGGATTTAAAAAATTCAAATGAACATAATAATATAAAATATGCTATTTTACTTTCTCAAAGTTTTTATATTTATAAAAATAAAAAAAAAATATTTATTGATAATGAATTAACAAATAATATTTTATTAAGTAATGAAAATTTTTGGATTGATTTTATTGAAAAAGAAATTGAAATTGAACAAATTAAAAATTCAAATAATGATATTGCATTTATTATATTTACAACTAATATAAATAATATTAAAAATTTTGTAAAAGATTCTGAAAAATTAGAAATTATTTTGTTTATTTTTAAAGAAAAATATAATTTTCAAAAAGAACAAATTAAAGTAGCAGAAGAATTATTAAAAATATCATTAGATGAAAAAAAGGAACTTTTTTTTAAAAAAAAGATAAAAAAAGATAATTAATATTTTTATTTATATAATATTGTTTATATATGTTTTTATTTATTATAAAATGTTTTAATATTAACTTCAAAAAATTTATGAAATTTATTTTTAATCAAATATATTAATCATTGGATCATAAATAAATTTCAAATAAATAAATCATAAATTTATTATATTTTTTTCTAATTAATAATTGATTATTTATTTAAAATTAAAAAAATTGAATGGATTTATATTCAATAGAAAAAACTAAAGATTATGCATTTTTTAAATTTGTTTCATGGTACTATCAATTAACACCAAGAACAATAAGATTTATAAAATTAATAATATTTATAATGTATAGTGGAGGATTATTTTTGATTTATCATTTTTGTAAAAGTCAAATAATTTCATTATTATTTTATATAATAATAATGATAAATTCATTTTTTGTAATTTATATATTAGAATCATTAATTAAAAAATTAGCAAAAGGAACAGGAAATGATAGAATGATAGAATTATGTAATGCAATAAAAGAATGTAATGATAGTTATTTATATTTTTCATTTAAAAAAATATTTAAATTTGTATTATATATTTCAATATTATATTTCTTATCATTAATATGTTTAAATAATAAATATGAAGAAATTATTGAAAATTATTTAGATAAAAAAATTATTTCTTTTTATATAATTCTTTCATTTATTTTAGGATGCTTTATTCATTCAGGATTATATTATTTTAATTTATGGGTAAATTCAATTGCTTTAACAAGAGCATCATCTCATTCAATTCAATCATATAATGAATATATAAAATTTTGTTATAATATTTCATTTACAATATCATTAGTTACAATAAGTATTCATATTATTTTATTATGTATTATTTTTTTATTAATTTATCTTTCTTTTTATTTAAATAATTATGAATATTATACCTATCCCTTTGATAAAATATTTTTCTTTTTTATTCCTTATTTAAGTGGAATTAGTTTAATTAATTTTTGTCTTTTATGTATTGGAATTTTTTATTGTAGGACTTCGATTACATGTTCTGAATTAATTGAAAAAATTGATCCTTTATATTTGTCTGAAGTTAATTCTGGAACTAATTATAAAAATCCTATTATTGTTAGTTCACTTATTAAAGAAAATATTATGAATACTATTTATAATATGAATAATATTTTAGTCTTTTTAATCAATATTATAATTTTTATTATAATTATTAGTTCAATTTCAGATAAAAAACAGAATTTTAAAAAAATTTCTTTTATACTTTTTCCTTTTTTAATTATTACTATTGAAAATGGAATTGATATAATTAGAAATTGTGCAATTAAAACTAAAGAAATAAATAAAAAAGAAAATGAATTTTATGAAATTGAAAATATTATTCTTATTTATAAAAAAGGAAAAAATTTAGAAAAAATAATTAAAATATTATCTTTTTTTATAATATCATTTTTCTGTTTTAATTTAACAATTTTTGAAAATAAAAAATTAAATGAACCAAAATCAAATAATATTTTAGGAGGAAATTTATTTTGGTTTAACAGTGGAATATGTTATGTAATTGGTCAATTAATTTTAATATTTTTAGAATATTTTTCAAAAATATATTTAGATATATCAAGTCCATCAATAAAAACTATATTAACAAATTCACAAGAAGAAGGAATTATTTCAAATATTATATGTTCAATTATAAATGGAATTGAAAGTGAATTTTTTCCAATTATTTTAATTATAATAACTTTATTTGGAGTTTATAATTTAGGTTTTCAATTTGTTTTTTTTAAAACAAATTTATCAAATGAAATTTCAATGTTTTTTATTTGTTTTTGTATTTTTGGAGCACAATCAGATTTTTTATTTATTAATTCTATAAATGGTGCAAAAACTTTATTATATCTTTCTCATATTATTGTTAAATCTTCTCTTTATAATGATAATATTCAATTAATTTGTCAAAATTGTTATTTAAATATTAATATTTTTCAAAATCACACAAATAATATTATTACTGGAAAAAATTTTTTAACATTTTTTATGTGTGTTAATTGTATTAAATTTATTTATCTAAATTTTTCAATTAATAAATCTTTTTATGATATTAAAATTGATTTATTACAAATTGAAAATTTTATAATTTTTTTATTTGGTTTATTATTTTTAAAATTAGTTTATTCTATTTTATTAAATTCTACTATTCAAACAAGTAGAACAACTGTTAAAAAATTAAATACAATTTATACAACTACTCAAAATAATTTAATTGAAAGAACTAAAATTGATTATCAACAATGTGCAGGAATTATTACTCAAATATCAGTTAAGGAGATTAAAAAAATTTTTTGGTTTATTATTTCTGTTCCTTTAATTATTTGTTTAATTTCATCATTTTTAGAATATAATTTTTTACAAAAAAGAAAAGTTACAATTCAGTCTTTTATATCATTTTCATATTCTATTATTTCTTTTTTTTTAATTCAAAAATATTATTATTCTAATTTTTCAAATTCACTTTTAAATACTTTTTATTTATCTCAAAATATTAAAAATTCAAATGAAAAAAATATAATAGAAATAGTAAAAATTGGTTCAAACTTAGCAAACATTTTCCAAGATACAATAAATATTTCTATTGAAAATATTATATTATTTATATTATTATTATATATAATATTAATTTCATATATATAAATATTAAAAATGAAAATAATATATAATAATAAACTACTAAAATTTATGTAATTGATTAAATAATAAATGAAGTAAAAAATTTCATTAATTTAAAAATAAAATATAAAATAATAAAACAATAAGTTAATTTCTTTTATATAATAATAAATTAAATATTTTATTAATTAATCTAAAAAAATAAAAAAAAATTAAATCTCCTTTTGAACTTTAAAAAATATATTAAAACAATTTAATCAAAATAAAAAAAAAAAAATGCGTCGTGGTTTAGGCACAGTATTCAAAAACCAACAAAACAAAAAAAACATTGAAAAAATAGGTCAAAAAATGGAAGAAGAGCAACTAAAAAACCTAACAGAACAACTCCAAACCTTTACATCAAACCTAGAATCTTTTTCAAAGCAACACAAAGACGACATAAAATTTAATCCAACATTCAGAGAGCAATTTTACACAATGTGTGTAGAAATAGGAGTAGACCCTTTAGCAAGTATATCATTATGGAGTAAAGAATTAAATTTAACAGAATTTTATTATAATTTAGCAATTCAAATAATAACAATTTCAATGACAAAAGGACCTTTAATTGAAATAAATCAATTAAGAAATATGTTAAAATCACATATGAAAGCAGAACAAAATAAACAAGATATTACAATTAATGATATTGAACAAGCAATTAAAAGTGTTAGTGAATTAAAATGTGGTTTTCAAATTGTTGATATTAAAAATTCAAAAGCTGTTGTTACTGTTCCTATGGAAAAACCTGCTTCAGTTGATGAAATTATTAAATTAGCTTCTGAGAATAATGGTTGGATTGGTTATTCTATTTGTTATAATAAGAAACAAATGAGTAAAATTGAATTTGAAGATGCTATTCAAAAATTATTAAGTCATGGGATTGCTTGGAGTGATGAACAAAATTTTATTAAAAGTGAAACTAAGAATGATGATGTTATTTATTGGTTTCCTGGGATTATTGGGAAAAGTTAAAAGAATTTTTTAAAAAAAAAGTTTTTAATATTATTAATTAAATATATTTTTTTTTATTTAGTTTTTTTAATTTTATAAATATTATATTTTAAGGTTATTCTAATAATTGTTCAATAAAATTTGATAAATTTATTAACCATTCTTTTCTTTTTTTCACTGAATCAATTAAATTTATAAATTCTTGATTTTCTTTTATATAATTTATTGTTAATTTAGCTTTTTTTTCTGAAATAAAAGGACCCATTTCAATACTTAAACCATTTTGTTTTATTTTTATACTCCAACCTTTCTGATCTTTAAAAAATATTTCTTTAGTATAATTATTATTATTTGTTTCACCACTTTTTAAATTTTTTTCTGAAAATAATTCATTTTTATTTCTTTGAAAATTTTCTTTTAAATTAATATTATTTGATGATGATTTTTCAGATTCTTCATCTAATTCAAATTTTTTTTTAATTTTTTTTAAATTTTGTTCTTTAGAATAATGAATTCTATTTAATTCATCTTTATTAATATTTAATTGTTTTTTTGGTTTTTTTAATGATTTTTGTGTATTATTATCATCAGAATCTAAAGTTTTTTTTTTAAGGAAATTAGTATCTGAATTATCAATTTGACTAATTAAAGAATGGCTTGGAATTATACTTGTTTTTGCTAATTTACTAAAAGCTTCTCCTAAATTAGAAAATACATTTATAAATGTTTCTGCTTGTTTAGAACTTATTTCTGTCATTTTTTTAAATTAAATCTAGACAAAAATTTTGGGTTAAAACATAATTTAAATATTTTTTTTTAAATATTTTAAATTAAACAAAGATTTTAAAAAAATTTATGAATATTTAATTATTATATTTATTAAAAATATTATCAAAATAATTAAAATCTAGTATTTGATTTTTAATTTCATTTATAATTTCATCATTAAATATTCCTTCAAATTTATTTTCTCTTTCATCATTATTTTTTAAATAAATAAATACACTTTCTATTAAAGAATATAATACACAAGAAGCAATATTAATATAATTATTATCATCATTTTTTTTTTCTTCAATAGAGAATTCAATTCTTCCAATTGTTTTAACTTGATTATTATTTTGATGATGATTATTAATATTAGAATTCCCAGTATTTTGAATATAATTTGAATTATTTATGGAATATGAATTATGTGAATTTGAAACAATTGATGCTAAAATATTTTGATTAAAGCCAGAATTAATTAATGGGATACTAAAAGTCATAACACTTGAATTATTTAAACTATTATTTCCAAATTGAGTATTTTTTTGTTGTGTATTATTTACATTTATTATATTTATTGTTTTATTTAATGTCATTGGAGGTTTTATATTATCTTGAAATATTCCTTTTATTATTTTATTATTTGGTAATTCAATTTGACAATCATCATGTAAAGTTTTTAGTATTAAATTTATATTATTAATAATATAATCTGTTATATATTTTGGACATAAATAATTTATTCCTTTTATACTACCAAAACAAGCAAAATATTTTGGGTTTATTTTTGAAGGTATTATATAATTTTTAAAACAAAGAAATATTTCTTGTATAATTTCATTTGATTTTTCTTCAGATAATTTTAATAAACATTTTTTTATTATTTCAATTGAATATGATTTAACTTTCATTATACATATTATATTTGATTCATATATATTTTCTTTATATTCAAAATCATTAATAATAATATTAATTAAACAATTGATTATATTTTTCAAAAAGGGAAGTATATTAAAATATTTGTTATTAATTATTGCATTAATATGATATAAAATAATTAAATGAATTTTTGATTTTAAAATACTTGTTTCATTTTTAATCTCATCAATTAAATAATTTAATATATAAGGAAGAAGAGGAACAATTCCAGGCTCAATATTTAAAATAGTTAAATTAATTTCCATTTCTTTTGAAATTTTTGGTAAAATATTACTATTAATCAAATTTTCAGAAATATCTTTTTCAAAAATTTCTTCAAAATTTTCTTCAAAAATTATTAATTCTTTTGATAAATTTTTACTAAATTGTTGTATTATTTTTTTATTTCCTTGTTGAATAATTTCTTTATTACTATCATGAATATTTGAATAAATAATTTCATTTTTAATTTTATTAGCACAAATATTTGGAATTTGTCCTTTTATATTAAACCAATGAAAATAAACAAAAGGTTTTAAATCAATTTTTTCTAAAGGTTCTTTAATAAAAGAATCAATATCAATTTCAAAATCTGAATGAGGTTCAATTGGTATGATTGGATTTATTTTTTTCATATTATAATATCCAATAGAATTATTTATATCATCACATGATAATTTTTTATGTTTTGTTATTTTCATAAATTTTATTGCTTGTTCTAATATTATTTTTGCTTTTTCTTCTATTTCCATATTTAAATATGTTATTATTTCTTTATCAAGTGATTTTATTCCTAATTTTTTTGCATTTGATACAATTATACTATTATATTAAAAGGAATTTACTTCATAAAATTTTGATTACTCATTTTAATATTTTTTTGAATTTAATTATATATATATATATTAAATATAATTCTTTTCTTATTTTTAAAAATGAAAAACAATATTTAAAAAATTATGAAATGTAATATGTATAAATTTTGGAAAATATTTTCATTAAATTATTTTTAGATAAAAAAATACAAATAATAAAAATTTAAAAAATATATTTTTTTTAAATATAATTAATTTCTATATGTCAATTGTAAGTGGTTATATATTTTCCAATAAATTAGACGAAATTGAAGAAAGTAAACCAATTTCTCCTCCTAATTCAAATAATAATTCAATAATAAGTGACATTCCCTATAAATCAAACTTTAAAAAAGATTTTGTAATAGAAAAAATCGATAATAATAATAATAATAATAATAAATCCTATGATTATTACTCATCATTTGAAAATTTAAGAACATTATTTTTATTAGATAATTCAATCATTTCAGATAATAAAACTATTAATGATAATAATTATGCAAATCTAAAAAATGTTTCAAATAGTATAAATAATATTAAAGATTCAACACAAACTTTTAATTCTGTAAAAATGAGTAATGAATTTGGAAATTCAATAAATAATACAAATAAATTAATTCATATTAATCAAACTGGGAAAAATAATTTTACTGAAGTAAATAATAACAGATATGCAGAAAATACAGAACCTGAAAATAAATTTATAAAAGAAAAAAATCCTGTAATAAAAAGCAATTATTTTCATCAAAAACAATTAAGTAGTCAATTTGAGTTTTCAATGGATATGATGCAATATAATTTAAATATTAAAATTTCATATAATAAATTATGTTCTCTTTATAATAAGAATAATTCTTTATTTTATTTATTAATTTTTTTAAATTCTGAAGAATTAACAAATTTTCTAAATTTAAATAAACATATTAGATTATTAATTAATACAACATTAAGAGATATCTATTATCCTAATTTAATTGAAAAATTAAAAAATGTTAGTCCTAATATTGAATTAATAAAAAGTAAAATTCAATATGAAAAATTAAAAAAAGGATTAAAAATAGATATAATCGCAAATATAAGATTATTATCAAAAGAAGAAGATTTCTTACCAAAAAATATCTCAATAGTTTATTTATATAAAAATTTCAACTTTGATAAAGATAAAAAAAAAGAAAAATTTATTGATTATTATTCATTTGATTATTTCCCTGAAAAAACATTATATTTTCCTTCATTATATATGATAAGAGAATTTACACCATATTATTTAGATAATTTACAAAAAACTTTTATTCAACCAATTTTACCTTTTAAAACATATGATCAAGCCTTATTAAATTTAAATGTTTATTCTCCTGAAAATTTTTTTGTAGAACATAAAAGTTTAAAAATAAAGTTTCTAATGAATCCTTTAGATAATAAAAAATATATAAATAAAGAAAATCCAAGAATATGTGAATATGAAGATATATGTGTTCATTGGAAAAATATTTCATTTTTAAAAGAAGAAAAAATGATTATTGAACATCTTACAAAAGTTTTTACACCTCAATTTAATATTATTAGAATTTTATATGATGATGTTGGATATTTAGTTTTTAAAGTTACTTTAAGAGCAGTTAAATCTGGTTTAATTTATAATAAAGAAGAATTAGGAATAGATTTATTAATTAAAGAAAAAAATGATTATATTATTAATGAAATTAAAAAAAATAATTTGTTATTTGAAAAAAGAAATGTCTTTGAACTTAGAGTTGGAGATATAATTATATTTTATTTAAAAAAATAATAATAGGTTAGATATTATTTAATATAATATTCATTTATTATATTGCATATATTATAATTTTTTTTAACTACTTTATTTATTTATGTTTTTTATTTAATTTTATAATATATATATAATAGATATGTATATTCAATAATATAAAAAAAAGAGAAATAAATATAGTTATTCTTTTTCATCCATTTCTGAATATTATATTTTTATTGGTTTGTTTATAAATAAAAAGAAAGACATCATAAAAAAAAGTTAAAGTAAGAAATGTGTGTGAGAATTATTTTAAAAAAGAATTATTATAATCTTTCTAAAATTAAAATTATATTGCTTTTTTTAAATTATAAAACAATTATGAAGATGAAGCCTTTTTTGATAATATAATAATATAATAATGAAAATTAGAATAAGGAATAACTAATATACGTATATAATATAAATTTTTATGAATAGTCTACAAAAGTTATGATTATTTTTTTACAAAAATCAAATGATTTAATGAAAAATATAATTTGATTTTTATATTATAATTCTTGAATGATAATAAAAATGAACTTATTAATTATTCAAAAAAATGCCTTTATTTTTCATTAAAATTTAAAGTCATTAGACTCATTATCTTTTTTTTATTATAACATATGCCTTTTTATTATTTTATATTGGTTAATATTATTCTTTTTAGAAAATATTAATAATTCATTTAAAATTTTTTTTTGAAATATGTAAAAAAATTTTTTTTGAATTCAAAAATAGTTTTTTAATTTTTAATTAAGGATTTGTTATATTATGAATCAACATTATTACAAAAATTATGAAAATTAATATTTTATTATATCAAAAGTTAAAAAGATTAAATCCTTTAATAAAAAATATAAATTAATATCTTTATTTATGATGAGAAAAAAATAATTTTTCTTTTTATTTTTGAACATAATAAAGTCAAAAACATTTTTAAAACAAATAAAAAAGCGAACAAAATATATTTTAAATTAAATCCAGAAAAATAATAAATAATATAAGGTGATAATTTATTTATTTATTCGTCAAAAATGAGTCTGAATATCTTTTTTTTCACACATTTTATATCCTATGATATTC
>Ga0256407_10014590_pt1 | contig 10296 bp, 1 predicted proteins | sample RumenRJG_04DNA_FD_193489 | JGI IMG/M metagenome (GOLD analysis project Ga0256407, IMG submission 193489) | Bovine rumen microbial communities from Lethbridge, Alberta, Canada - RJG_04 | ecosystem: Host-associated > Mammals > Digestive system > Stomach > Rumen | place: Canada: Alberta | collected... | reverse complement strand
GGGGATTGGGGATTGGGGATTGGGGATTGGGGATTGCGCCCAATCCCCAATCCCCAATCCCCAATCCCCAATCCCCAATCCCCATGTATTTTCTGCATAATTTTCTTATATTAAATAAATTAATTTTAGGTTATAATAAATATTATTAGTTTAAATAAAATTTTTAAATTAAGAATGTCGAAAGGAAATGGGACAAAAGAAAATTTATTCATTCATTTTAATTCATTAATTACTATCAGCTCAATATCTGAAACAAATATAAATAAATTTTCAAAATATTTAATAAGAATCGAAAATCTCGAACAAACCTTAATTTTTAAAAAATGTTTAGTACCTCTTTCAGACTTTTCAGATCTAAAAGAAAGTCTCTTTTATATAAGAGAAAAAGATGATGAAGATTATAATAAAGAAATTGAAAATAAAAATAATAATACTAATAATGAGGAATCTTTAGAAAATAAAAGGATTAATTATAACAAACCATTTATATTACAACATATGATTAGTAAAAAATATATCTCAATTGAAAATTTGCAAGGGAGTAAAAATTATAGTTTAAAATTAACAAGTAATAAAAGTCAAGCTGTTCCTTTTGAACTTAAAAGAATTCATGAAACAAGAAATTCCCAAGAATATTTGACATTCAAACAATCATTTTATTTGAGTATTTATATTAAAGAGAAAGATCAATCATATTTCATTAATTTTAATTCATATTCGCAAAGAACACCCGAATATGATATTGATTCTTTATTAATCGGTCAAAATAATTTTTATGTGAGCAATGAAAATATTACATCTAATAAAGATAATCAAATTAATATTAATAATATAAATGATGAATCAAAGGAAGAAGATTTAGATAATGGTTATGCAAAATTTTGTGAAAATTTTTCTGAAATTAGTATAGAAAAAAAAATGAATTGTAAATATATATTTTTAAACCAATCTTGGTACATAAAAGATCAAGATAAACTATTTTCAAGTCATATAGTAAATATTATTTTTGTTGTCAACTCAAATTTATATAAAGATAGTCCCAAAAACAATTTAATAACTGAAAAAGAAGAATTATTAATGTTAAGTGCAGAATATATTGATAATATAAATACTGAAGAAATAAATGATATTTATCAAGGGCCAATAGATACAAATGAATTTATTAAGAAAAGAAAGACTGATAATTATTTTTATGATGATAATAAAGGATTGATTGGTCTCCAGACTAATAAAAAAAAATTAGAGAATCAAGTGAGAGTTAAATTGATTCCATATGAAGAAGATTTTTATAAGCATGTAATTAATAATTCTTTTTGGGTTCTTGAAGAAGAATTAACAGAACAAAAAGAAAAGTTAAAAAAATCACCTTTAAAACCAGGTGCTCAAATTAAAATTAAAAATGCTTTATTAGGATTGTATCTTAAAGTGAAAAAAAAAGGAAATGAGATAAAGATTGAAGAATTAGAACAAAAAATAGATGAAAATAATCCAAACCAAAATATTGATAATACTACAAAAAATTCTGATAATGGAGATGGAGCAGAATATGAATTTGAGCTAGTCGACGGAGAAACCTTAATTAAAAATAATTTTGTTTTTTCAAATTTTAAAATATTTCACTATAGTATAGATAAAAATGTTGAATATATGAGTTATAAGGGTAAATATGCTTTAAGTAATTTTTTTAAAGATGAACAAGAGGAATTTAAAAATTTCGATTTTGACGAAATCAATAAATATTTTCAACCTTTATCAATTAATTTTGATTCTGAAAAAAAATATTATTTACTTCAAAAAAATGAAAATGAATTTATGATTGAAATTAAAAAAGTAGATATTTTTGAAGCAAATCATGTTATTTATATGAGTAAATTAATACAAAATTTTAATTTTTATTTAGAAAAGTGTATAAAAAATGAAATTAGAGTTGATAATGCAATAAGGGTTATAGCTTTAAATTTATCTTTTTTTATAAATTATTTAATAAATGTTGAATATATATTTAGGGATGATAATTATGATATAAATATTCCTATAGAACAAAGGCAAGTAATTCTAGAAAACTATGGGGTATTAAAAAGTATTAGAAAAATAGCCATATATCTACTACCAATTATAAAAGATATGAAATTAAAAAATAAAAATATATATCAAATAAGAAAATCAAGTGATATTCGAATTAATAATAATAATAGCAGATCATTAAAAAGTTCTTTAATTAATAATAATAATATCTTAAATTCAAATAAATATAGAATTGATACCTTGAATGAACAAATTAATACTAATAAAGTAAGTATGGGAAATATTCAAAACTTAATAACAATCTGTTTGGAATTTTTAAAACTTTTATCAAATAATAATGAAGAAATTAAGGAAAAAATATTTTTAGATTTAGATATTATTTTAGAATTAGCCGAAAATGTTTTTGTTCTTGATAAAAGTAATTTACTTGATTTGATATTTAAATTAATAAAAGATTCTGAAGCTTTACAAGAATATATAACTGGAGGTAAATTAAATTTAATGTTTACTATTAAAAATTCAAAACATTATACAAAATATGCTGAAAAAGAAAGCCAAAATAAATTGATCAGAGATGACAAAATATTAATGTATATTGAAACAAGTAATAATTATTTATATTATTACAAAAAATTATTAAAACTAAACAAAGTAAGGCACAAAAGAGTTCGAATGAAACAATTAATTGAAGATCATATGAAAAAAATTGAAAATGATTATAAATATAAATATAATTATAAATATAATTTGATTAAACATATTAATAGAGTAAAAAGCATTTTAAATTCAATAGAAGAGCCTTTATTAAAAAGGCTTGAAATAGAGGATAAGAAAGAGAAAACAAATATAAATAAAAGTAAAATTAGGAAAGAACCATTTACCGATAAAAAATCATCAGAAAACATAAATGATATAGGAAAACAAAAAAATGAAAATATTAAACCTTTAAATGAAATGGAAAATGAAGAAGGGAAGGAAGAAGGAGAAATAAAAACATTAGATCTCAATTCAATATCTGAGAATGATGAATCGAAAAAGCAGAATATAAATAATAAAAATTATAACGGAAAAAAAGGAAAAGACGAAAAAATTAATAATTATAAAGAAGATTGCATTAGTATCGAAAATAATGAAGAATATAATAGTAATTCTTTAATAAATAATTTATCTCAAAGAGATACTACTATCAATAAAAGAACAAAAGCAGTGGAAAGCTTTAAAATTATTAAATCATTTTTGGGGTTTTTTGAAAATTTTAATATCAATGAAATATTGTTTATTCAAGAAAAATGTATTAGAGAATTTTTCAATTCTTTTAATGTATCAGAAAATTTAAAAAATGAATTAGATTTTATAGTTGGAGGGAAAAATAAATCTATTCATTTGATAGATGGCATTAAATTAGATCCTGATTCAGAATTAGGACAATTAATTCCATTTAATTTATTTAATAAATTTTTCCCTAAATTTCTTAATACACGAAATATAAATTTTAATAATAATCTTAACAGTTTCAAATATAATATTGATGAAGATAGTGAAAATGATATATATAATAATAATTTGGATATAATTGATGAAAAGCCTGATTATATTGAAGAAAATAATGAAATTCAGTTTAATAACAAAAACAATAACAAAACAAAAGTATTTGATGAGAGTAAAAATTTTGCTTTAAGAAGTATAAGTCATAATATTCAACTTGATTTGCATTTTAATAATAATTCAAATCTAAACAAAAATATTAGTAATAAAAAAGCTAGACGTTCAATTACAAATCAACCATCTATAAGGAATAAAATATTATATAATAATATTTTTGATAATCATTTACCAGATGAAATTAACGACAAAGATTTGGATAAAAAAATGTATCTTTTGAATAAATACCTTTGTATTTTATATTCAACGTATCAATTTTGTATAAATGAATTCTATGAATGTTTATTGACAATATTAAATATCCTAAATAATTACTTTATAAATTATGGAGAATTTTGTGATATGAATATTTTTGAAAAAAACTTGAAAAAAATAAGAGAAAATCTCATTTCTAAAATATCTTTTATTGGTAATGAAGTTTTAAATAATTTATATTCTTCTGCAAGGGAAAAACCATCTTTATTAAAAGGTGTTTTTGATTTTGATAATTTTTTAGTTTCTAATAAAGAGAATGAAAACTATAAACATAATAATTTTAATGAATATATTGATTTATTTGAATTTTCCGATTATAAAAATACTAAATCTTTTTCACAAAAGATGAAGATAAATAAAGGAGATAATAAAAGACTTAAAGTTTTAATTCCAGAAGAGCATATTTTAATGAAATTTCTTTTCAGTTTTTGTAAAAAATATGATAAAATTGTTTATATTATAGATAAATTTAATTATTTCAGGAGTATTAATGAATTAATTAATAATATTCAAGGTAATAAAATAACAAGTCCCTTAAAATATTCTGATACATTAACTTCAAATGAAATTATTTCTATCATAAATAATAAAAATGATCAACATAAAAATGACAAACTTTATAATGATGAGAAAAATACCAATTACGTTTTGGAATTTGTAAATATAATACATAAATTATATGAAAAAAGAAATAGAATACTTGCTTCTTATATTGACATTAATAATTACAAGCAAGATTTGTCTTCTTTATTAAAAAATCAAAAAGATAAGATTTTAAAGCATATTAAACCATTTTCAAATGTTATAAATAAAAGATTTGAAATTATAATTGGATTAATGATGAATTATGAAATAGATTATATTTTTGGAAAATTAATTTATTTAGGAGCAAACAAAAATTCAATCTATTCGGAAAATAATATTTTGAAAAATTTTAAAAATGTTCAAAACAATTTTGAAAATATAAAAAATGAAATTAAAAAAATTAAAATAGATTATGATAGAAGAGGAGATAATTGTATAAAAATTATCAAAGACGAAGGTAATAATATAATAAATAAAATAAGTTTTAATGATTCTGATTTTAATAAAAAGCATTTTAAACAAATGAATAATTGCTTAGCCAAAATGAATAATAGCTTCCTTAATTTTTTAAATATGAATTCTAATGGTATTGCAAGATTAAAAAATATCCCAAAACTAAATAGAATTTTATATAAGGAAAATGACTTTTTTTATCAAAAAATAGGTTTTGAAAAAATAATGCAAAGTTTAATAGAAGCTATAGATTATTTCTATGATTTTAATCGAAATCCATTAATAAAATTAAATTTTTGCCAGGAAATTCTAAGAATTTTCTTAGAAATTCAAAATATTTATAAAAATTTCAAGGAAACTATACCAAAATATTTTGAGCTTTATTATAAAATGATAATGAGTTCATTGCACACTATAACTTTATATCAAGATAATCTAACTGGACAAGAAGAAGAAAAATATTTTTTAAAAATATGCTTTTATAGTTGCGAATCATTTATGATTGTGATTTTTAATAGTGAAAAAAATTTCAACGATTTAAGTACATTCATGATTGATATATTTAAAAAATTATTAAAAATTTATTTTCATTTGATCAATCCTAAAAACAGAATTATCTTCCAAATTTTATATACATATTATCTTTTAAGGGTTTTGCTTTTTATTAGTAAAGAAAAATTTTATGATGAATTTTCTTATAATTCCTTTTTTCAGAAAGTATATCCTATGGAACAAATGCATGAAAAAATTTTGAGTTGTATGAAAGATCTAGAAACAAAAGAGGATGATGAAGATGAAAGTAGTGAAGAAAAAGAAATCATAGAAGAGAGTGATTCGTCAAATGAAATTAAAAAAACAAAGTCAAAAAGAAAAGATACTTTAAATATTAATAATAATAATAATAAATATTTTCAAAAAAATTTAGAAAATAATAATGAAGAAGAAATAATATGGGAAAGTGAGGAAGAAAAAGAAAAATTTTGCTTTTATTTAAATTATTTGACAATATATTTATTGTATCTTCATGATAGAAACTCAATGAAAAAAATAAAAGAGAATAAGAATAATGAAAATTCCTTGAATATTGTAGAATATAATTATAAAAATTTGTTTCAAAAATTAGAAAAATTATTAGGAAATTATGAAGTTTTAAATTCACAAAATGAACAAATACAAGATTTAAATTATCTAAAATTAAAAACTTTTAATTCTAATCAAATATCAAAAAAATTAAAAATTGATTTAAGAGAATCAACATTAAATACTCAAAAATTTGAAAAAATTAAAAATTCCAAAAATAATTTTCAGTTTGAATCTATCTTAATTGAATCTATAATATTATATAAATACAGATTAAAAAATCAAATTATTGAAATTCCTGTAAAAAATAGAAATTCAAAAAAACAAGAAGAAGAAATTGTTAGTAATGAAGGAAGTGAAGATAAAACTTCTTCTTTAAGTGGAAAATTGGTAAAAATAAGAAATAATGAAATGATTACTTTTTATTATTATGACAATGAATTTATTGATCTAATTTTGATGGAAAAAATATGCAATGATATAAATTTAAAAGAAAATTTGGACTTTTATTGTACAGAAAGAAATTTTATTAAAAAAGGAGATTTAATGACAGTATTATTAAATATGAAAGAAGAATGTAAATTAATTATGTCATATTATAAAGGAGAATATAGAATTCTTCATGATCAATATATTCAAAATGATATGGAGCAATTTATAATGCTATTAAGAACAAGGTTTACAAATAAAGACTTTAATAGAATTTATTCAATGAAAAAATTTTTGTATAAAAAAATGAATGAAATATATTCAGATGATTTATATTTTGGTACTGATATTAGTTACGATAAAAAAATGTTATCCTTTGTAGAACAATTTAAATTAATAGAAAAATTATATTATATAAATAATCCAGTATATAAAAATTTTTCAATATTTTCATTTTTTACTTCATTAATTTATCTTGAGACTAGATATCCAAAAAAAACTTGCGTTTTATATTATATAATTGGATTTAAATTATTAAGTCAAAGATGTAAACAAATAGAATTAGAGGAAACTCCTGTATCAAAATATAATGAAAACGCTCATATAATGAATCAAAGGAAGGCAAAAATAGAAACTACTTCTTTATCTTATACAAATGCACACAATATAGAAGAAAAATATTATGAATTAGATAAAATGATTGAAGGGCTAATTCAACTTTTTTCCATAAAAAATAATAGAAATGTTATTCAGGATGATGAAGATTTCTTTTTAATGATAGGAAGTCTAATAGAATTTTTAAAAGTATTAAAAAGAAAGAAACAATATTTAGTGAAAAGAGGTCCTAAAATTACAAAATTATTTACAGTGTTGGATTTTGTTTTTGATCATCTCTTTCATGATTTTGAAAAAATTATTAATTTCATGAAATCTGCTGAAAATCAAAAAATGAAAGATAAATTCCGAAAAAAAGAAACAAATTTGAAAATTATAATTATTTTCATATCAAATATATTAAGTTTACAAAAAGAATCGGACAATAATTTATTAACACAAAATATAACTGAATTCATTCAAAATTTAACTGGGCAAATCATCAAATTAATAAAAATTCTAATAGAAATAGGAAAGGAAGATAGTATGAAAACTTGTGATATGCTGATTGATTTTATTTATTTTTTTATCGAAGGTCTGAATAAAAATAATCTAAATTCTCTTTTTTTATATGGATATTATAATTTGTTGACTTTTATCATAACTCAAATCGATTATTATAAAATTTTTTTGAATAACATAAATAGGATAAATCTTCATAATATAATTGATAATTATGCAAAAATAGAAGAAAAAATAATTAAAATATTTTTTATTTATTATAATGTAGCTTATAATAGTACAAATAATATAATCGAATATAAGAGAATGATGGACTGGTATGAAAACAATCATATGGCTATAAAAATTAAATTAAAAAAATTATACCATTTCTCAAAAGTTGAAATGGAAAAAAGGTCCTTTAATATTGATAAGGCATTAATTTACAAAAAAAAGAAAGATGATTATTCTGAAAAGGAATTGCTCTTAAGAGCAGGAATATTAAATAAATCAGAGATTGATAAAATAAGCTTTGATGAAAGATTAAATAAAATGTTAGATGAAGATAATAGAAATGAAATTGCATATAATGATATGAATAATGATTTAATGAATGATGAGCAAAATGCCTATTATAATGATTTATATCAAAATTTAGGTAACAATTCATATTTATATAATGAATCAAGCAATATCACGCATAAAAATACTTATTGCTTAATAAAATTCGATTTAATTCTGATTTATTATTCTTTAAATCTTTATTATAAAGATATCATTAATGAAGAATATTTTGAAGTTGTTTCTCCAACTGATTCATTTTTCACTGATTTATGGCAGTTTCTCATTGATTTTGTATTTTTTGTGAAAGATATTATTTTTTCAATACCACAATTATTTATTTACCTTTATAGAAGTGTAAAAGAAAAAGCAAAGTCTAAGGTTGATTTATTGCAAGAATTAAATACTATTGATGAAGATATACAAAATATTGATGATAAAGATATGCTTTTAGATTTAAGTTCCCAAATAAAATGTGTTGAAATCTTAATTAACTCAATTTTATATAAAGTTTATTTCCCTTTAATAAATAAAGCTAAAAAAATCGAAGAAAAACCAGATTATTATTTATATGTTGGAAATGAAGATTTGCCGTATTATATTTCATATATAATTAGAAATTATGATAAAATCCAAATTAGTGTCACTAAGAATGATTATTATGATAAATTAGCAAAAATACCAATGTTGAATTTAATTTTCAAAAATATAAAATTATTGGGAATTTTTTTAATGATAATTGGAATTATTTCAAATCTCTTGATTCTATTATCTTATAGTGATTTTACAAATAATACAGAATGTGATTGTGGAGATAATTGTCAACCAGAAGATAGAAGATTATATTGTCCTAGATTTCTTTTTAATAGTAATAGAAGTTATATTACTATTAATAGAACTTTAAGAGTTTTTGGAATTTTGCAACTAATTTTTCAAGCGATGGTATTTTTTGATTATATTATTAGAAATTTTTCAATAAATTATGCTTTATCCAAAAGAAATTATATAATTAATAAGGCAAGAAATACAAAGCAAAAAAGAAATATAAAAATAAAATTTTTTGAACATGTCAAAATTATTTTAATCACGATTTTACATATGTTTACATTTCAACTTATTTATTATATACTTTATATTATTTTTATTCTTTTGGGACTTTTAAACCACCCATTTTTTTATGCTTTTTCCCTTTTTGAATTAGTAAATAGAGTTGAAGTCATGCTTTCAGTACTTAAAGCAATATATGTCCCAGGATTATATTTATTAGTAAATTTATTGATGCTAATAATGTTAGAATATTTTTTTTCATTATTTTCTATATCAATTTTTACCAGCCATTTTCCGAATATTAAAGATAGTAAAAATTTTTTGCAAACTTATATGAGAATGTTAGACCAAACATTTAAACAAGATGGTGGAATTGGAACTTATCTTGATCAATCTTTAGATCCAGATTATGTGCAATATACTCCAAAAGCATATGCTGGTGGTAGATACTGGTTTGATCTTATATTTTATATTTTGATTATTCTCATTATTTTTCAAATTTTTATATCTGTTATTGTTGACTATTTCATGGAAAATAGAAAAAATAGGGAAGATTTTACAAAAAAATCAAACACTGAATGTTTGATATGTGGTCTTAAAAGAGAACAATTAGAAAAAATTTATTCCAATATAAAAGATGGATTTAATAAGCATAGAGTTTATTGTCATCATATAATGAATTATATTAATTATTTATTCTATGTTCAATCATTATCATATAGAGATCCTATTATAGAGGAGGGAATTTGGAAATATCATCTTGATAATAATAATATTTATTTAAATGTTAAAACTTGCTTTCAAATGAAGGAAAGAAAAATCCTAAAAATTATTAACGCTAATAAAGATAATGAGGAAAAAGCTTAATTATTCTTCAAGTATATTCCACTGGATATAATTATAATATTTCAATAAAAAATTTAATATACTCTTCTTATTAAATATTTTTTTTTGAATCAAACATTTTAAAAAATATAATATATATTAAAAAAATATAATAATAATTTCAATTTATTTTATAAATTATTTATTTACTTTTAAAAATTAAAAAATGGGGATGGGGATTGGGGATTGGGGATTGGGGATTGGGGATTGGGGATTGGG
>Ga0256407_10014588_pt1 | contig 10299 bp, 7 predicted proteins | sample RumenRJG_04DNA_FD_193489 | JGI IMG/M metagenome (GOLD analysis project Ga0256407, IMG submission 193489) | Bovine rumen microbial communities from Lethbridge, Alberta, Canada - RJG_04 | ecosystem: Host-associated > Mammals > Digestive system > Stomach > Rumen | place: Canada: Alberta | collected... | reverse complement strand
GCATTCTGGATAGCCGCCTCCGACACATCGCTGCCACTGAGCATCTGTGCAATCTCCCGTACACGCTCCTCATCATTAAGCATCAGCATGTGCGTCGTAGTGCCCTGAGCGGTCTCGTCCTTGTAGACCTTATAGTGTGTAGAACCCAAGGCTGCAATCTGAGGCAGGTGGGTGATACTGATAACCTGACGGTCACAATGTCCCATCTCAGACATCATGCGCGCCATCTGTTCCGCAATCTTTCCACTCACGCCAGTATCTATCTCATCGAAGATGATGGTAGGCAACTTCACGGCACCACTGATCATCGCCTTCAGCGACAGCATCACACGTGCAATCTCACCGCCCGATGCCACCTGAGATACAGGTTGCAGCGGTGTGGATGTGTTGGCACTGAAAAGGAACGACACCTTATCCTGTCCACAACGTCCCAACGGCTCCTGCTCCACAGCAATCTCGAAGCGCACATTAGGCATACCCAGAGGCACCAGTCGCTCGCGCATCTGTTTCTCAATAGCGCCAGCAGCAACACGTCGTTTCTCTGTGAGCAACTCGGCCTTTCTCCGTGCGTCTTTCAACGTTTCACTGACCTGTCGCTCAATCTCTGCCAGAGCCTCATCACTGTTCTCTATATTCGAGAGCTTACGGCCAAGTTCCTCCTGAATAGCAAGCAACTGGTCAACACGCTCCACCTTGTATTTCTTTTGCAGCTCGTAGATTCTGTCCAGACGTGTATTCACCATATCCAGTTCCGCAGGATCAAAATCTACATCATCCATCTTTCCACTGACCTCGGCAGCAGCATCTTTCAGTTCAATGTAACAACTGTTCATGCGCTCTGCCAACTCAGCCACGTCAGGATAAACATGTTCGATACCCTGCAGGGCAGATACAGCTTTCTTCAGATTGCTAACCACACCGCCTTCATCACCAGACAACGCCGACTCTGCCTCATAAAGGGCCGTCTTGATGTCCTCTGAATGCGACATCGTCTCGCTGCGCTGCTCCAGTTCTTCCTGTTCGCCATCCGACAGACGGGCATTGGTCAGTTCGTCATACTGAAACTGCATGAAGTCCACCTGCTGGCGTCCCTGTTCGATATCCTCACGCAGGCGCTGTTCCTCTTTCTTCAACTCCTGATAGCGCACATACGTCTGCTGATAGTCCGTCAGTTCCTTGGCATCATCAGCAATGATATCCACAACATTCAGTTGGAAGTCCTGCTTGTTGAGCAACAGGTTCTGATGCTGCGAGTGCACATCAACCAACTGCTCGCCCAGCTCCTTCAGCATAGAAAGGGCCACAGGCGTGTCGTTGATAAAAGCACGGCTCTTGCCAGCCGACGTCAGTTCACGACGGATGATGGTATCCTCGGCATCAAACTCTATCTCGTTCTCGTCGAAGAAACGTTCCATCCCATAGCGCGACAAGTCGAAGTGGGCCTCGATGACACATTTATCCGTGCCCATCTTCACGCTCTTAGAGTCTGCACGCTGTCCCAGCAACAGGCCGATGGCGCCAAGGATGATACTCTTTCCGGCACCAGTCTCACCCGTTATCACCGAGAAACCGCTGCGAAACTCCATGTCGAGCGTATCAATCAGCGTAAAGTTCTTGATATATAGTTGCTTCAGCATAACTAATTCTTTATTTTTTCCCAGGTAGCGTTCTGTGAGGCATTGATACCAAACAGCACGTCATAGACACTCTCTTTCTCCTTCTGAGTGCCCTTTCCCTTATAGATATTTGCCAGTTCGTCCTTCTTGAAATCCGTCCAGATCTGTGGCAACAGGCTCAAGGGCTTATCCTCATGCGCCTTCTTCAGGTTGGTTTCCAAAGTCGTTGTCACATTCGTACGTCCGCGCTCCACATTCTGCGCCATCTCATCCAGTCCCTGACGATAATAGTCGTATTGCAACTGACGGAAAGGCTTCATCGCCTCATCCAGGTAATCATTGATGATGGCAAAACGGTTACGGCTATCCTCAAATGATTTCCATCCTGCGAAGTCAAGGTTCTGCGCATTGTTCGTCAGGTTCATGCAGCGCTGCAGCACGTCCGTTCCTCCCATCGGTGAGAAGCTGTCCAGGTCCAGGCCAATAATCAGATAGGCATAATAGGCAAAGAGTGCCACCAACTGGTTGTCGATGACCTCCTCGTTGAAATTGAGCTGGTCGTACTGTACGAACTCAAAATCAAAATGCTTGTCGTTATTATTATATAAGGTGGTGTTGTAGGACGAATTATACACAGGACGGTTTGCCTGTACCAGAGCCGTACAGGTAAAACGGTTGCTGCCCGCGTCATATTTCGTCACAGTGATATTAAACGAGCATTGGATGCGCTCGTTCTCCTGGAACTGAAGGGCCGTCCACTGCTGTTCGTTGACAAACTGCTCCAGCGTCTGCTGCAGGTTCTCAAACACCGTCTTGTCCGTTGTCTGCACCTGCTGATGATTGATATTGATTTTGGCTTGCAACTCCTGTGCATGAAGGTCAGAGCCCAACAGGACAAGAGCTATAAAGAACAGGAGTTGTTTCATATCTTACTGACGATTAATGTTTCTTACCAATTCATCTATGATATCTGCAGCCACTTCACGCTTAGGCTTCTTGTCATAGTCTGTCTGTCCGTCACGAGAAATGATGGATATCTGATTCTCATCACTTCTGAAGCAGGTTCCTTCGTTGCGCAAAGAATTCAGGACGATAAAATCCAGATTCTTCTTCTCTAACTTATGTTGGGCATTCTGCTCCTCGTCATTCGTCTCAAGGGCAAACCCCACGAGCACCTGTTTCTCTTTCTTCATCTGCCCCAGAGAGGCGGCGATATCAGGATTAGGCACCAGATGGATATCCATTGTCTGTCCCACGCGCTTGATTTTCTGTTCTGCCACCTCCGCAGGACGGAAGTCGGCCACAGCTGCACAAAGGATAGCTGCATCCGTATCAGGGAAGAGTTCCGTTGCGGCGTCATACATATCCTGACAACTCTCCACGCTGATGATTGAGACTTGAGATTTGAGTTTTGAGATGTTGCAACTGACAGGACCGGCAACGATTGTCACCTCAGCACCTCTGCGCGCGCACTCCTCTGCCAATGCAAAACCCATCTTGCCACTGGAGTAATTACCGATGAAACGAACAGGGTCTATCTTCTCGTAGGTAGGTCCTGCCGTAATCATGATGCGCTTACCCAGTAAGTCCTTCTTCTCAAAAAACAAATCCAGACAGTCAACGATTTTCTCGGGTTCCTCCATACGTCCCTTACCTTCCAGGCCAGAAGCCAGGAAGCCGCTCTGAGGTTCAATGATATGATTACCAAAACCCTTCAGGCGCTCCATGTTCTGCTGTGTCGTGGGATGCGCATACATATCCAGGTCCATTGCCGGTGCGATGAACACAGGTGCTTTCATTGACAGGTAGGTAGTGATAAGCATGTTATCGGCAATACCATTGGCCATCTTACCAAGGGTTGAAGCCGTACAGGGAGCTATCAGCATCGCATCAGCCCAGAGTCCCAGTGCCACATGTGAGTGCCATGTTCCATCGCGCTGTGAGAAGAAATCGCTTATCACAGGCTTCTGTGTCAGTGCCGACAGCGTGATAGGTGTGATAAACTCCTTACCTGCAGGCGTGATAACCACCTGCACCTCTGCGCCACGCTTCACCAGTTCACGGATAATCAAGCATGACTTATAGGCTGCTATCGAGCCCGTTATTCCTAATACGATTTTCTTTCCCTTCAGCATATCATTGCGGTAGCCGCTCGAACTCTGCTCGCTTTTACAAAGCTTTGCGACTAAAAGAAATTATTCACTATTTACTTTTCCCTCTACACTTAGTGCTGCGCCTCGCGCAGGCGGATGCGCGTCAGCACCTGTTTGGTGTTATAGGTAAAATCACCTCCCATAATCCAGGCATAATAGCCAGGATCTAGACGAAGTACCTCGGCCACGGTCTTACCTTTGTGCTTACCGAAATTAAAATATTCCGTCATCACAGGCTGTCCGTCTTTATCCAGAATGGTATTACCTTTCGCATCCTTAGCCTCACCCCAAACGATACGGCCGGCAAAGTCTACATTATTATTGGTCTTCGAGAACTGTGCCAGACAATCCATATCATTGGCCAATACGCGTCCCTCAGGATCCTCACCCAGTTCACGCTGCTTCTCCTCCGTATAACGGTCCAGCTCACCCATCAGCACGCGATAGGTAGCCTCTGTATCCTGGTCAGCACGGTGAGCCTCGAAGTCATCCTCCATCTTACGTCCACAGTAGAACTTATAGGCAGAAGCGAGATTACGACGTTCCATCTTCTTGAAAATAGAACAGGCATCAATCAAGCGACATTTTGAAAAGTCAAAATCGATGCCGGCACGAAGGAACTCCTCTGCCAGCAAGGGAATATCAAAATGATTAGAGTTAAAACCGGCAAAGTCACAACCTGTGAACTTTTCTTCCAGTGTCTTTGCCAATTGTTTGAATGTAGGCTTATCCTTGACGTCCTCATTAGAGATACCCGTCAGCTGGGTAATAATAGGCAGGATATAACATTCGGGATTAACCAGATAGTCGCCGCGCTCTTCCTTTCCGTCGGGATAGACCTTAATGTATGATATCTGAATAATTCGGTCTTTTACCAAATCAAGACCGGTCGTCTCCAAATCGAAGACGACCAGTGGCTTATTTAAGTTCAGTTTCATGAAATATCAAAAAATCAATTCCAAATTTCAAATCTCAAACCTCAAATTTCAAAGCTCAAACCTTAATCATTGATCAGCATAGGCATCATCAGCATGAGCACATCCTGGTTCTCAGGCTGCTCAGAAGGCAGAACCAATCCTGCGCGGCTGGGGTCAGCCAACTGGATATTTACCTGATCGCAATCAAAGTTGTTCAGGATCTCAATGAAAGAAGAGCCCTTGAAGCCAATGCTCATTGGTGTGCCGTTATAGTCGCACATCATCTTCTCCGTTGCAGTCTTTGAGAAGTCATAGTCCTCGGCATCAAGCTGCAGGGTTCCGTTCTCCACATGGAAGCGAATCAGGTTGCTTGAGTCATTTGAGAAAGGCTGCACACGACGCAGAGCTGACAGCAGGCCCAGACGGTCTACAGTCAACTGGTTGGGGTTGCTCTGAGGAATCACAGAGTTATAGTTGGGGAAGCGGCCCTCAATAAGACGGCAGATGATAACGCCTTCTTCGAAGTTAATCTCTGCATTACGCTCATCAAAACGGATCACCACATCACCACCCTGCTTGCCCAGCACATTTTTCAGCAACGTTGCAGGCTTCTTAGGCAGAATGAATGAAGCAGGCTGCTCGCTGTGGATGTTCAGCACCTTATTGCGAACCAGCTTATGACCATCACTGGCAACAACGGCCAGATAGTCAGGAGTCAAGTCAAAATATATACCATTCATCACTGGGCGCAACTCATCCTGAGCTGTAGCAAAGAGAGAACGGTTGATATTCTCAGCCAGCACGCCGGTAGCGATATTGATTGTTGTAGCGCCATCGCCAATCTGCTGAGCCTGGGGGAACTCATCTGCATTCTCTACAGGCAGGGAGAACACACCATTCTGATAGCTGATCTTTGCGATGTTGCTATTCTGATCCACGTCGAAAGTGATGGGCTGTTCAGAAATACCCTTTACAGCCTCCAACAAATCATGATTACCTACACAGAAACGGCCATCACCGTCGTTCTCTGTCAGCTCAAGAGAAGTCTTCATCATCACCTCGCTGTCCGAAGCTGTCAGGTTCAAGCGTCCGCCAACAACCTCAAAAAGGAAGTCACCCAGGATAGGCAATGAGTTCTTACTATTAATTACTCTTGACAAAGCCACCAATCGGCTGCTCAGTGCTGTGCTAGATACAACGAATCTCATATGATTATTCTTTTTTTTATTATTACTCGGTTTTGGAGTACAAAAATACAAAAAAAGCCTATTAATCACAAAATATTTGCGAAAAAATTACTTGTTTTCAAACTATTTTAGTAATTTCGCAAGCGATTTTGAAAAAAAACAAATAAAATAACAAATTATTGATATGGATTTAACAGGAAAAGTCATTGCCATCATGGAGGCAAGAAGCGGTGTTTCATCACGCACAGGAAACAATTGGATGACGCAGGAATACGTGATTGAGGTTCCTGGTCAGTACCCCCGCAAGATGCTATTCAATATCTTCGGTGAGGATCGCATTAAGCAGTTCAACATTCAGCCTGGTGAGGAGATTACCGTTCAGTTTGACATTGATGCTCGCGAATATAATGGCCGTTGGTTCAACGACATTCGTGCATATAATATTATTCGTGGTCAGGTAGCAGGTGCAGTACCTGCAGCTACTCCTTTCCCTCCACAGCAGGCTGCAGCTCCTAACGCTGCAACATCACCATTCCCTCCCGCACAGGAACCCGCTGCCGGTGAAGGCACAGCCGACGATCTACCTTTCTAAGCAAGTAGCAAAACACCATAAAAGCATCTGTTCTGAAGCAGATGCTTTTTTAATTTCTCAATTTTAACTATATACAATAAGGTAAGAATGTAGTACACACCATCAACCAATAGAGGTAAAAACACCACCAGAGGCACAAGAAAAAAAAGAGACCAGTCTATGCGAACTGGCCTCTTTTTTAGCTTTTATTGTAGTGGAACTAACGGATAAACGATGTTCACAATCAGTATATTGGCAGCAAGGATAATGAGGTTCATCAGGAAACCGATGCGCATAAAATCGCTGAAACGGTAGCCACCAGGTCCATAGACCAGCATATGGGTTGGCGAGCCGATAGGTGTAGCGAAACTGGAGCTAACGCTGACCATCAGCGCGATGAGAAAAGGATAGGGTTCATAGCCTAGCTTATCGGCAGCCTCGTACATAATGGGGAAGAACATGGCACCTGCCGCCGTATTGGAGATAAACTCGGTGATGAAAGTGCCCACGAAACAGATGGCAGTCATGACGACAATAGGGTTGGAGCCGCAGACATCAAGGATACCGAAAGCAAGCCGCTCGGCTATGCCTGTCTTCTGGATAGCGACACCCAACACAACGGACCCAGCAAACACCATCAGTATTTCCCAGTTGATAGACTTCATCGCCTGGTCAACACTGCAGCACTTAAACAGGAGCATGGCAATGGCGGCTAGAAAGGCACACTGCAGCAAAGGGATAATATTGAGGGAAGAGAGCACTACCATCAGAATCATGATGGTGGTGGAGATAAGTGTCTTCCTACCGATATTAGGCACCTGGGGAGAATCAAAGAACTGTAACTGCGAGGAGAGACGATCCGTTTGGATGTTGACTTTAGGCGGACAATCGAGTAACAGTGTGTCGCCTGCCTGAAGCACCACATCACGAGGAGACTGATTGATGCGCTTGCCGCGACGAGCTACAGCCACCAGAAGCATATTGTTTTCTTTCTCAAAAGCACTATCGACTATCCGGGTGTTGATGAGGCTGCTGCCGAAGGTGATGTAGGCTGTACGCAACTGACGATGCTTGTCGACTTCATTAAACGTAAATACTGGATGGTCGGCACTGACAAATTTATGCGTGTCACGCAGGTCGAGTATTTCATCAATCTGTCCAGCATATATCAGACGGTCACCTCCCATAATAATCTCATCGGAAGAAGAGGGAGACACCACTTCGTCGAAATGTATAATCTCAATTAGTTTACCGCCTTTCACATTATCAATATTGGCTTCACAAACCGTTTTACCGATATGAGGGTTGTCCGAGGGTACTAACAGTTCCACAGTATAGTCGGTGGTTGACTCGAAGGCAGCCTCAGGTGCCTTGCGGTCTGGCAACAGCTTGCGCATGGCAATGATGGAGAGTACTCCGATAAAGAGACAAAACAAACCGGGAATGGTAGTAGCCAACACATTCATTGCAGTGCCGGTCTTATCGGCATAAAGACCAGAGATAATCAGGTTTGGCGGTGTACCTATCAACGTACACACACCACCCATGCCCGATGCATAGCTCAGTGGAATCAACAGCTTTGACGGAGAGACACCTAGCTTCTTCGACCACATTTTGACAATGCCCACGAAGAGAGCCACAACGGTAGTATTGCTGAGGAACGAACTGAGTGCTGCCACAGGAAGCATCAGCCGGATAACAGCCTTAGAGTAGCTCTTAGGCTGGCCTAACAGGTGCTTTACAATCCACTGTAGCACACCAGTATGAGTAAGTCCGGCCACCACAACAAAGAGCACACCAATGATTACCACTGATGTTGAGGAGAAACCGGAAAAAGCCTCCTTAGCATCGAGCACACCGGTGACAAAGAGAATGGAAATAGCTCCAAGAAATACCAAGTCAGCACGTAACTTGGTAAACAGAAGTACCGTAAACATTGATAGCACCGTGACTATCGTAATCCAAGCGTAGAGGTTAAAACCCCAAAAGACGATTGATTCCATAAGCTATTTTCTATTTTCATTTCTTTCCTATACTTGTTTCGTCAGCTTAAACACTTTGCAACCATCTGCAGCGTGCTCGTGACACGAGCGTACTGTAGATGGTACAAAGATAAAACAAACATTTCTAATTATAGCACTTTTTTGCAAAAAAATGTTATTATCAAGTTCTTAAATTCTAAAAAACAAGCCATTTTGTAGTTTCGAGGAACCTTTCCTGAATATGTTACACGTCCAAATATCATAAAAAGATTTATGTTTTTAAAGTATTGTATTTACATATGTAATAAAAAGAGAACTGCCCATACGGACAGGTCCCTTTACATTATATCAGAATGATATTTACTCCTCAACAACTGCCTGCGCAGCGGCTAATATTTTTACTATCATACTGATTATTAGATATTTACATTTTGACTAATCAACATTTAAGCTGCATTTTTCGTGCATTCTGCACGTTTTTCTTGCAGAATGTGCTTACTTTTTAACATATTTAGACGATTTGACATCTCTTCTTGCCATTTTTTGTTTCAATTAAAAGAAAAACGAATAGACTCTTGCGGTGTAAGTTTAGGTTTAAGTTTAGATGTTCTTATATATATGATAAGGTATAGTAAACCTGAAGCAGATTATTGTAGGTTTAATCTTTAAGTTTAGAGGTCACTTAAGTGCACAACGGGGTCGGTTCCGCTGTGCACTCGGCTGTGTAGAGACGTCACACTGTGGCGTCTCTACTGCTGTTAAGGGCTACTTCACAACTTTCTTTCCGTTTTCAATCAGCACTTTCCTTACAGCCGACTGAGCATTCTCCACTTGCATGCCGCCCAGTGTGTAGGTTCGGGCATGCTGGGGCTGACTGACCCGCATGATGCCTGTCGTGGTGGAAGAGATGTAGTCGTCGACACTCTTGGCAAAGTTGATGTCGAAGATTTCACAGGAGCCATCCTCATTCGAGGAGGTGAGGCCGAAGATGGTCATTCCCATGCACACATTGGGACGGTCGCCGGTGAAATTGTCGTAGAGACCGCTGGTTGACATGTTCCATGCCACCAGATCGCGCTCTTCGCCGTTGATGATCACCTTGTCCTGGAACGCAGGCACCACCTGCGAACCACGGTTGGTGCCGTTGAGCCACCACAGATACGATGCCCCCTGGGTGGTCTTCAGTCCTTTGCCGCACACGACGAGATACGTCTGGCTGGCCTCGATGTCGTAGTCGTGCTCCTGGTATTTCAGTGTCAGCGCGATGTTGTTGTCGCCCACGCTCCTGGCCATGATCACGTTGCGCTCCTCATCGTAGGTGATGTTGCTTGCCGGAATGCGCCAGGCATCGCCCGTGGTCCAGTCGCTGGCATGGAACTGATAGGCATTGGCCGAGACGTTGTAGCCGCTCACCAGTCGCAGATAGTACAGACCGGGGTTCAGCGTGCCAGCCGTGGCAGCGAGTCGCACGGTGAAGCGTGTCTTCACCTGTCCGTTCTCATCCTTCAGCAGGGCGTCGGGGATGGGATATTCGGCATTGTAGAAGCCGTTGACCGCCCCCTTCACCTGAGCCGGGATGACGATGTCGGCAATCTTCGTTCCGTCGACCATCAACGCGGCCTTGCGCCCATTGTCGGCTGTCGTGAAGCGGCACATCACAGCCAGTCCGTTGCTCTCCTGTCCGGGGTTGTAGAGCGTGTACTGCACATAGCCGCCCGCCTTGGCATCGCGATAGCTCTCGCCGTTGTAGTTGCCCGTGCTCGAATCCGACGAGTAGTTGTACTCATGTCCGGCCTCGCTCTGCTGTTCGCCGGGTGCCACAAAGTCGATGGTGCGTGCCTGCAGTGCCTCGTTGGCCGCCTCGGTCTGTGCC
>Ga0256407_10014584_pt1 | contig 10300 bp, 2 predicted proteins | sample RumenRJG_04DNA_FD_193489 | JGI IMG/M metagenome (GOLD analysis project Ga0256407, IMG submission 193489) | Bovine rumen microbial communities from Lethbridge, Alberta, Canada - RJG_04 | ecosystem: Host-associated > Mammals > Digestive system > Stomach > Rumen | place: Canada: Alberta | collected... | reverse complement strand
AAAAAAAAAAAAAAAAAAAAAAAAAAAAAAAAAAAAAAAAAAAAAAAAAAAAAAAAAAAAAAAAAAAAAAAAAAAAAAAAAAAAAAAAAAAAAAAAAAAAAAAAAAAAAAAAAAAAGAAAAAAAAGAAGAAAATAAAGAAGAAAAAGTTGAATTAAAAAATGATGAAGAAAAATTAGAAAACAAGGAAGAAGAAGAAGTAATAGTTAATCCCTGGGAAGTAAAAGGGGAAGTAGACTACGATAAATTACTTAACCAATTTGGAGCAGAAAAAATAACAGAAGAATTAATAGAAAGATTTGAAAAATTAACAAAAAAACCAGTTCATCCATGGATTAAAAGAGGACTTTTTTTTTGTCATAGAGATTTAAATTTAATTTTAGATGCTTATGAAAAAAAAGAAAACTTCTTTTTATATACAGGAAGAGGACCTACATCTGATGCTTTACATATAGGTCATTTAATTCCTTTTTTATTCACAAAATGGCTTCAGGATGTTTTAGATTGTTATTTAGTTATTCAAATTTCAGATGATGAAAAATTTTATTTTAAAAATAATAAATTTCAAGAAATTTATAAATTAGGTTTTGAAAATGCAAAAGATATAATTGCAATTGGATTTAATCCTCAAAAAACTTTTATTTTCTCAAATAGAGATTATCGTTTATCAACACCAGAATATGAAGAATTAGTAGCAGAAATAAATAAAAAAATGTCATTTCATATATTAACAAAAGTATTTGGATTTACAGATCAATCAAATGTAGGAATGGTAAGTTGGCCTTCGTATCAAATAGCAGCTTCTTTTTCATGTGCTTATCCTCATTTATTTAGAAAAAAAAGTTTATGCTTAATTCCATATGCTATTGATCAAGATCCTTATTTTAGACTTTCTAGAGATATTCAAAAGAAATTAAAACAACCACTTGCTTGTTCTATTATGGGAAAATTTATTCCTCCTTTAACAGGTATTCATCAAGGGAAAATGAGTAGTTCACTTAATCAACAAACTACTATTTTTTTAACTGATGATCCTAAAACTATTAAAATGAAAATTAATAAATATTCATTTAGTGGAGGTGGTGGTGATGGAACATTAGAGCAACATAAGAAATTTGGAGGGAATGTTGAAAAGGATATTCCTTGTCAATATTTAAAGTTTTTTGAATTAGATGATAGCAAATTAAATGATATTTTAACTAAATTTAGTAAAGGAGAATTATCTTGTGGAGATACTAAAAATGCTCTTATTGAAAAATTGACTGAATTAATTATTGGACATCAGAAAAAAAGAGCAGAAGTAAATGATGATATTGTTAATTTATTTTATGCTAAAGATAAATCTGTATATAAAAAAATTATATCACCATATGAAAAAGATATTCCTTCTTTTTCTTATCCTGCCATGGTAACAACTATGAGAAATATTGATATTGTTAAACAAAATTTAACTAAACAATTAAATAATTTAGGTACACATACAAGAACAGATAAAAATTATTTAGATGGTTTTGAGGAAACTCAAAATGCAGAAAGAGAATATATTTATTGGATAGGAAAACAATTATTTAAAACAAGTAATGATATTAAAAATGATATTGATGGTTATTTAAGTAGTGGAAATGATGAAAGTAATATAATGGGACTTTGGATATTAAGAAATATGATAAAAGATAAAGGAGAAAGTTTAGAAAATATTCATGTTATTTATAGTAAATTATCTAATTCTTCAATTATAAAAGCTTGTAATATTCTTAATATTCATAATAAACATTGTATTAATATTGATAAAAAACAAAGAATTGATTATGATGAAGTTGTTAAAAAATGTGAAGAAATAATTGGAAATAATGAAAAAAATAAAATAATACTTTTCCTTTCACTTGGTTCTTCTTTATCAGGTACAATTGATAAAATTATAAAATTAAATACATTCATAAATGAAAAATTCAAAGATAAAATATTTATTCATATTGATGCGTCATTTGGTGGTTTTATAATTCCATTTATAGAATCTGAAAAAAAATACTGTTTCGAAAATGAAAATGTTTTAACAATTGGATTAGAAGCTCATAAAACAGGTCAATTACCTTATCCAACTGGAATTTTCCTTTGTAGAAAAAATTTACAAAAATATATAGAAATTTCTTCAGAAGAATTATATAGTTTTAATGATGATACTTTAATTGGTACTAGAAGTGGAATTCCTTCTTTATTATCAAAATGGTATGTTAATAATTATGGAGAAAATGGACAAAAAGATTTTGTTAATTTTTTAATCAAAGGTACTGTTAGTTTTATAGAAGTTATTAAGAAGGATTTAAGTGATTTTATTGAGCTAAAACCACATTCAAAAAAATTGAATTATTTTACTTTTGTTTTTAAAAATTTGAGTAATGAAAATGTTGAAAAAATAGAAAAAAAACTTATGCTAAAGTCATATACAATTAATGAGGAGAAAATTTATAAAATTCCTGTTATGCCTCATACTATTAAAAATGTGAAAAAATTTGTTAAAATAATAAAGGAAAATTCTAAATAAACATTAAATTTATCTTTGAATATTTTTTTATGATTTATTAATTATTATAAGAATATGAATTAAAACTTTTTATAATTTAATGAATATTATATTAAAAATAAATAATGCTATTATTTATAAATAAAAAGTAGATTTATATTATATGAATTTATCATAATATAATGTATTATTTAAATCAATTAATTCATTTATATAAAATTTCAAAAAATTTATAACTAAACTCAAAATATTTTTCTAGATTAAATTGATAAGTTTTTTAATAATAACTATAAATTTAAAAATTATTTTTATTTAATATTGTTTATACTAAAAAATTTCTCATAAAATATAAATATTAATTGTTGAAATTTTATTTTTATTAAATGAAGAATTATAATTAAAAAAATAATTTTTTCCATCATCCTAAAATATTCCAAATTTTATCCTTTCATATATATTTTGAAATAAATAATATTTCAAAATACATTATTGTTTAATTCATCAATTAAATTGACACAACAATTGTATATTTTATGAAAGAAGATTGTTATTAATAATAACTAATTGAAAAGAATTATTTAATAATTAAAGAACAATAATTATTTTTTAAAAATATTGTATATAAAAATAATCATGTAATTTTTATTACTAATAAAATATTTTTGTATTTTTATTTTGAAATATAAATCATTTGTATATTTCAAGAAATCATTTTAAAAATTTTCAACATAATTTTTTAATATTTATTATTCTTCCAAAATCATTAAGTTCAAATTATGAAAAAAGTAATTCATTCATTAATTATTAATTTATTTTTTTTTATTTAAATTTATATATTCATTTATTTCTTTAAAACTTTTTGATTGATATTATAATTTAAATATATAATTCTAACTTTTTTAAAAAATTTATAATAATTAACCTATCATTTAAGAATTTTTTAAATATTATTAAAGGTTATTTTGAAAAAATAGAAGGCAAAATATTTTTAATAGATTTTTTAATTTAATCATTAATATTTTTGATTTATAATTATTTTTCTAAAATCCATTGAAAAAATTTAAATGAAGTCATCAATACTATTTTCATAATTATTTTTTGATATATTTATTGAGAGTTGGACTTATGCTATTTTTAAAATATTCTTTGATAATATATTTATTATAAACTCTTTTATTATTTTTAAATAATATGAATTATGAGTATTTAATTAAGTACATAAAGAAAATAATTTTAATTAATACTCCATGAATGCTAGATAATCATTTTCTTTAGTATATTGTTTATGATTAAATTTAACACACTAAAAGTTGCAAAAACATAACCATTTTTATATTTTGGAAAATCTGTTCTTATACTACCATAAATATGGAAATATTCTTTTTTCAAAATTGAAAAAAGAATTGCATTATCAATAATATATTTGATATTATCTAAAATAACCACCTTTTAAAAACTGATTTTGACAATTCATATCTCTTTTTCAATATATATATTTCTATAATAATTCTTATTTTAAAAGAATAATAATCAATAAATACTAAATCTAAATAAGGAATAGGCATTTTTCCTATATATGTTCTATTGAATGACAACAATTATTATTTTCATTTGTATTTTTAAAATGTCTCAAACAAATTCAAGAGCACATAGAATCCAATTATAGTTTAAGAACAATTTCTTAGTTTATATAATAGATCTAATTATTTATAATTTTCAAATATTCTTTATATTCATCACAAAAATGTTTATTAATATCACATTAATTAACCATTCTTGCTTATATAATTATTGAAATTCTTTTCTTAAATATAATCCAATTAAAAAATATATAAGATGATTTGAATAAAAGTATTATATTTTTTTAATCATTCCCCCTAATTTTATTTCCATTTTTCTTTTTTCATTAGAGGTTAATTTGCCCAAGCGAACAAAAGTCAAATTTTTTTATTAATGATTTCATTTTTATAAAGTTTTTTATTTTTTCAAATAATTTGAATATTATAAATTTTTTAATTTTATTAATTATTTTTATATTTTTTGTTTTAATTTTATTTATTAATATTTATATATTTTCTATTTTAAGTTTAAAATAATTTATTTTTATATTTTCCTAAATAATTGTTTATAAGTATATAATTTCAAATTATATATTTTAAAATAAATTGATAATCATTAAATAAATATTTCTCAAATCATTTAAAAATTAAGATATAATTTTTAAACAATAATATTGAATAAGAAAAAATTTAAGTTTATAAAAATAATTTTGATATTATTTATAGGTAAAAATAAAATAAATTATTAAAAGTTTATTTTCAAATTTTAAAATTAATAAAGTTAAATCTCAAATAAAAAATAATAAATCATATATTATATTATTTTATATTATTAATAAAAAATTCCCAATGTTATTTTTTATTTTTATATTATTTATATAGAAGTAGACCTATTATTTAAATCATAATCAATACTTTCATTATCATTCATTTTATCATAGTTTAAAGTTTCATAAGGTTTCTTAATATTAAATTGATTATAATCTTCTTTTTCTATATTCAATATATTTCTATTGTAATAATTACTATTATAACTATTATAATTATTTTTAAATTCCAAAAATTTAAGAAAAGGTTTTGAAGTATTAATTGGATTACTATTACTTAAATCAATTAAGAATTTTTCTAATTCAAAAATTTTATTCTTATAAAAGGATGTACCACCTTTTTGAATATTTAGAAAAATACTTCTATATTGAGATAAATTAATAATTCCATTAAATATATTTTGAATTGCATTGAATAAATAAATAAATTCATTAAATTTTTTATTAATTCTCCAATTTTGACCATTATATTTAATATCAATTATATAATTTAAATATGCTTTTCCTATTTCATCCTCTTTTATATTTATTTTTAAAATTTTTATTTTTAAATATTTTGGATTGAAATTTAAATTATTTCCATCATTCCAACTTTTATAATATTTATGTCTGTATATATTATTATTATTCATACAATTATTTAAATGATATTTGAAATCATTTATTTTAAAAGATTGTAAACATTTGTTACATTTGACTTCATTTATATTATTCATAATAGATTTATATAAATCTAAATTATCATTTTGTGCAATTTCTTTTTGATTTTTTAAATCGTCAATCTTACTTTGTAATAATTTTATTTCATTTATTAATGTTTCTTCTTTATTTTTTGATTCTAGAGATAAATGATTATTTTTTTCTCTCAAATTTATAATTTCCTTTTCAAAAAATTTTAGTTTTTGATTTTGTAAAGTATTATTTTTTGCATTTTTTAATTTCATTACTTCTATTTCTTTTTCTTTAATATTTAAATCATTTTCTTTTTGATTTTTTAAATTAGTAATTTTAGATATTTCATTTTTAAAATCATCTTTCATTTTAGCAATTACTCTTTCATAATTATCTTCAGTAATTTTTTTTTCATTTAATAAAACATTTATTTTATCTTCCAAATTTTTATTTTTTCTTTTTTCAGAGATAACATCAGAATTTAATTTATTTAAAGCATCACCATTACTTTTCTTTAATTTGAATAATTCATTATTAGCAAGATTTAATTTTTGAGAAAATGTATTTACCTGATTTTGTGATTTTCTTAATTCTTCTTCAATTTCTTCTTTATTATTAATATAATTCTTTTCAAAATATTTTTTGCACATTTCAATAATTTTATCAAAAAGTAAATCATTTTTACCAGAAAAAGTAGGACAATATTTATCCATTTTTTCTCTAAACTCATCTAAATCTTCAAAAAATTTATAATAACTTTTTTTATATTTATCTTTATTTTTCCCTTCAATATCTTCAATAAATTGATTAGCTTCATTATTTAAAGTTTTTTGAAAATTATCTCGAAATATACTAACATTTTCTCTATTAAATCTTTCAACTTCTTCATTTAACTTTCCTTTTAATTTATCTTGAAATTCTTTTTTACTTTCATTATCAAATAATTTATTTTTCAAAAAAGAATTAATATATTGCCCACTTAATTCGGAAGTAAAAGTTTTAACTTTTTGAATAAAATTAGGATCATTTTTATTTAAATTTCTATATTTTTTAATTTCATTTTGAAATCTTTGTAGATAATCATTGCTACTTTTAATGCATTCATTTCTAACAATATATTTCCAACTATTTTCAATAACAGGAATACATCCATCATTAATTGAATCTAAAACACTTTGAACTAATTGAACTAACATTTCACCAGTTAAAGTATTTTTCATAAATATTTTAGGTCTACATTTCATTTGAACTTTGTTTCTAAACATTTTAATTTGATCTAAAAATTCTTTTCTAAAACTATTCTCAGGTAATTGATTCATTTTTTGTAAATCTTTCTCATTTTCAACTGGTCTTACCATAGTAAAACAATCTCTTTCAGGAAAATAAGTTTTAATTAAATCTCTCACATTATTTTTTTGTTCAATTATTTCAGAAAATCCATTAATATGTTCTAAAGCAATTTCTAAATACTCTTTTGAGGTAATAGTATTTCCATTTTTATCTTCTAATTTAAGTGAAAAATCTCTAAGTAACCAAAATAAAGAAGGAAAATATTCAATTAATTTATCTTCATCATTTTTATTTGATGAATTTTTTAATTTAATTGTTTTTCCTAAATTAATAATAAAACTTAAAGTTTCAATTGCAGGTTCATCAATTGGACCAAATGAATTATAAATGAATAAAGAACTAATTAAAATTGCAATCAAATAAATTTTAGTATCTTGATTTATTTCTTCATCATAAGCACCTAAACCTTCTGTGTCTATTATAAAGCAAGGAAAAGATTCATTAAAATTTTTATTTGTAATCATTATTGGATCTGACCAAATCCAAATTCCTTTTGTACATGGTTTTATTGTAGGTCCTACATCAAAACCTAATTTTGAATTTAGAATTACTTTATTTAATAAAAATGATTTTCCTGTTCTATATTTACCTACTAAACTTATTACTCCTATATTATTTAATTTTTGCTTTGTTAATAAATCTTTTGCTTGCTTTGGAATTACAAATTTACCATTTTCAAATAATACAAATGGTAATGGTGTTGATTTTGGAGGGATATATTCTATTTCTTCACCTTTACTATCGAAACTTCCATTTTCTTCGTAATCTATTTCATTTTGCTCAAGCAGAGAATTATCTTCCATTTTATAAATTATATTTTATATTTCATATTTATTTTAATATTGGAGAAATATATTAATCTTTTTTTATAAAATTATATTATTTAACATAACTAAGAATTAATAAAGAAATGAATTATTAATTCTTAATTATTTTTCTTATATAATTTAAAATATTTTATATTCTCATAAAAATTTATTCATAAATTAAAATATTTTTTAATTATAAGAAAAAACTTATTCATAAAATAATAAATTTTTATTAAAAAAATATTTAAAATCATTTAATATATATTTTTTATCTTTATGAATAGTATTGAATTAAACTAATTCATAATTTTATCCCATATTTAATAATTAAATATATAATAAGTTTTATTTTTTTATTATTTCTTTAATATTTTAAATATAATATTATCATAATATCAATCAATTTTCATATTAATCTTAAAAGAAATACTTTTTTAATTAAACATTATAAATATTAAATTAACTAAAATACAATTATTAAATGTTGAATTATAGATATAAATTTTCAATTAATAATAATTAGTTAATTTCCAAAAATTAAATAATATCTTTTAGATAATAAATAAAAGTAAAAGAAAAATGAAATATATAGTAAATTATCATAATTATTGAGTTTAATTGCTTTTTTTTAAAAATAATACATTTTTTTAATTATTTTCATTAAATACTTTATCATAATTTTAAATAAATATATTGATAATTTATAATAATTATTAACTCAATTTTATTCTCATTAATAATATTTATTGATAATTAAAGACAATTAATATAATAAAAAAATATCTAATATTAATGCTTTTTATAAAAAAATAGATTCTTTAAAAAATAAAAAAAATGAAATCAAAAAATTTTTTTTATTTAATTTTATTATGCCTAATTAAAGAAGCATATCAATCAACATATACAAACCCTGTTATTAGAAATGATGCCCCAGACCCAACAATCATAAAAGCAGACAATGGATACTATTACTTATATACAACAGGAGAAGGAATATATAAATCATCAAATTTAATTCAATGGAAATATATTAGAAAAGTATTCGATGGAAAGCCAAGACCTTCTTTTTTAAAAGTAGACAGTTATTGGGCACCATGTATAACAAAACAAGGAAAACAATACATTTTATATTATGCTTTATCAGTTTGGGGAGGAATAAACTCAGCAGGAATAGGAGTAGCAACATCATCATCACCAGAAGGACCATTTAATATTATAGGTAATGGAAAATTATTTACAAGTGGTGAAATAGGTGTTAAAAATTCAATAGATCCATTTTTTTTACTAAATAATAAAAAAAAATATTTAATATGGGGAAGTTTTTATGGTATTTATGGAGTTGAATTAGATAATAATGGACTTAAAGTTAAAAATCCTAAAAGTAAATTTCAATTAGCAGGAAAAGCTTTTGAAGCTCCTTATATTTATAAAAGAGGACAATATTATTATTTATTTGCATCTATTGGTAGTTGTTGTGAAGGTGATAATAGTAAATATCAAACTGTCGTTGGGAGATCTAAATATTTTAAAGGTCCTTATATATCAAAAAAAGGAGGTACAATGCTTGAAAATCGTTATACTGTTCTTTTATCTGGTAATAAAAAATTCGTTGGTCCTGGACATAATTCAAGAATTATTAAAGATAAAAAAGGAAGAACTTGGATGCTTTTTCATGCATTTATCAGAGGACAATCTAAAATTGGAAGAACTGTTTGTTTAGATGAAGTTAAATGGAGTAAGGATGGTTGGCCTTATTTTGATGGTAATGGTCCTTCTCAGTTACAAAAAGTTGGTCCTAATGTTTAATATTTAATTATTTTAGAAAATAGGAATTGAAAAATAAAAAATATATTATTGAAAAAAGATTTCTATTTTCAATAAAATTTTCTCAAAAAATTAAGTTTTTATTATGAAATAAAAAAAAAGAAATTGTATATTTTCTCAATGTTTATCATATATTCTATGATATAATTAATATATGACTTTAAATTTGTGATTGAAATAGTATAATTTGAATATCTTTTAGAATTATTTTCATTATATAAATTAATTAATTTAACTCCCTTTTATTGGTTTTTCAAATTTTTAAAAATTTTCAATACCTTCTATCTATAAAATTGAAATGAAAAATATATATTAAATCAATAATAATCATAAAATTTTTGTTATTAGTTAAGTATATTTAATTTAAATATTCATTATTATCCTTTTTATAATTTTATTTAATATATAATTATAAAATAAAATTAAATGAATAATTTTTCATAAGATAATTTATTTGAAATATTATCTACTCTACTCTGTAAACAAAAATATGATTTTATGTTATTTTCTTCATTTTAATCATTTACAAATTTTTATAAAACATTTTCATCATAAAACTCGACATTATATAATATTTATATTTGATTGAAAAATATAATTTTGCATATTTCAAAAATATTTTGATAAATTAAAAAAAATATATATTCCATTTATAATTATAATTAAAAATCATATATATTTAATTTAAAAAAAATTAATAATAATAAATTTCAACAATAAAAAGAAATTAAAAATAATAT
>Ga0256407_10014582_pt1 | contig 10302 bp, 4 predicted proteins | sample RumenRJG_04DNA_FD_193489 | JGI IMG/M metagenome (GOLD analysis project Ga0256407, IMG submission 193489) | Bovine rumen microbial communities from Lethbridge, Alberta, Canada - RJG_04 | ecosystem: Host-associated > Mammals > Digestive system > Stomach > Rumen | place: Canada: Alberta | collected... | reverse complement strand
CGAGTTAATTGCGCCGCCGTTTGTTACGCAGCTGTTACCCTGCATTTTGACATTTTCAAGCGAAAGCTCCGTATCATTATTTGCCCAGATTCCGCCGCCGGCTGCTTTTGCCGAATTGTTTAAGAATGATGTATTGGAAACAGACAGCTTGCCTTTACGGTGAAAAATTCCCGCACCGTCGTTCGAAATGTTGTTGCTGATAACGTTTTTGCCCTCGAACACGGCGCTGCCTTCGGCGTCATTGAAAAATCCGCCGCCCCAGCCGCTTGCTCTGTTGTTTGTAATTGTGCAGTCCTTAATTGTCATATCCTTATGGTTTGTTATACCGCCGCCGTGGACTGCGTTTAAGTTCTGTTCGACTTTTGTACCCGTAATAAAAGCGTTTCCCTTTGACCAGATTCCCGAGCCGCCGCCCTTTATCCAGTTGAAATAAATTAAGCAGTTTGTAACGTTAAGCCTGCCGAAACTGCAGATACCGCCGCCGTCATGTGCGTTGTTGTTTTCAATCTTACAGTTTGTAATGTCGGCGGTTGAGTTTGCGTCAATGTACAAGCCGCCGCCCTTTTCATTTACTTTACAGTTTCTGATCTCACAGCCGGTCAGCTCAACGCTGCCGCCGATGGCGCAGACGCCGCCGCCGTCTTTAGAAGCGTTTCCGTCGATTATTACATCATTTAATACCAGCTTGCTGTTTGAGTTAACCTTGAAAACGCTTGAATCGGTGTTATTACCGCCCGTGCCGTAAAACGTTGATTTTACATCTCCGTCACCCAGACCGTTAATGGTAAGGGTGGATCTGTTTTCGACGGTGAAAATGCCGATGTTGGTCGAGTTGATGAAAACATTATAACCGTTGGTATTGATTACGTGTGACTTTCCGTCATTGATTTTTACCGTGTCCTTCAGGTAAATATCCTCTGTTAGAGTGACTTCTTCGTTTTGCTGAAGCTGCTCCCTCAATACGTCATCATTATATTCAACGCTTTTTTCTGAGTCAAGAGTCTTAAATTTCAGCGTCATCGCTACCGAGACCTTAACCTTCGACATCAGAGTTACACGTTCATTAAATGTATATTCTCCGCCGTTTGGAATCTCTTTATCATCAATATATATCTTCAAAAAAATTACGTGCGATTCAAAGTGGTTATTACGCACCTTTGCTCCGGGATTTAAAATATCACCCGGGGAAATAACGTGTGCATAGACAACGTCCGATTTAGAGTATTCTGCGGCAGAAACGGTAGTAACACCTAAGCCTGCCGTCATTGTAAAAAGCAGAAGGAAGGTAAGTATTACAGACATTAGCCGTACAGAAAATGATACCCTCTTTTTCACTTTATTCGCTCCTTTCATTATTGCTTAACAGCTTTTACGCCTTCGCGTTTTTTACGTTTGGAATAAATTACCGAGGCGGCTATTGACAGTATCAGGATACCCGCGCCTACGTAAATCAGAGCCGTACCGTCGGAGAATATCGACGCCGTAGTCGGGCTGTCATTTGGTTTCCAGATTGCGTACAGCTTGACCTCTGCTCCCTTTTTGTCTGTAAGGTTAAGCACGGTGTCCTTATCCTTATACATAATACCCCTGCCGTCGGGCTGTGTGTTCCAGCATACAAAGGTGTAGCCCTTGCGCATAAACTTGTTTGCCTGCAGGGTGAACGGTCTGTCGTAATAAGCGGTTTTCCTTGACATATAATTGTCAATGTCCTTGTATTCGCCGTCATCGCCCTTTGTACCGTTCGCGTCGAAAGCAATTCTGTAGTTGTTGGGCTTTAGCTTTGCCGTAAGAGTAACCGACTCGTTAACAAAGGTTAAATTATAGTCTGCACCATCAACCTTGGCAAGCTCTCCCGTACCTTCTTTTTCATAGCCGTTTATAAAATAGCCAGGAATTGACTCTATATTTCTGATTTGAACAGTTTCTTTTTCTCTTCCGGTTTTTTCAAATACTTCCTTTCCGTCTACAAGTACCCTGAGATGCAGAGGGAATGTAAATTTAACCGTGATCGGTCTTATGATTTCGGGATAAACGTTACTTCCGGATTTGAAGATAAGATTATAGGTGCTCCAGTGGTTGGTTTGGTGATTACTGCTCAGCTTCCACTTAAAGCCGGAGTTGTCGAGCATTTGGAAGGTGTCCTCACCGGGGAAGGAGATGTTCTTCATTGAGGTGTTCGCTCCGTCAGCCTTCCAGATAAGTCCGTACTGGTCAACAGCCGAGACGGTGACGATTCCGGACTCCTCTATATTTCCCGGAGGCACGTCAACGTCAAACGTGTCGGGATCGGGATATGGATATTTGTCGCCGGTGATATATAACCATGTGTTCTTTTCCTGACATTCCCAAACAACGTGTCTTACGTGGTTGTTGACAACGTTTACTCCGTTGATATAAATTGTTATATCTCCCTCAAAATCACGCTGACCGGCAAAACCGAATTTTGTTACAAAGTTTACCGCCGTGGGGAAGTTATCCGCGCCGCAGTCGTATTCATAAGTGTAGGATTCATCGCCATCGTCAATGGAGGTTTTAAAATTGGGAGAGGAATTAAGCAGAACCTCGCTGCCCTTTCCCTTGTTGCCCCTGCCGTAAATATGGAAATAGGCGTGATCCCAAAGGTCGGCGTCATCGGTAACCTTGATATAAATTTTTACCTTATAGGAGCTGTAGGTTGCGCGCAGACCTTCAAGAATGTTTACCTCGTCCTTTTTGTCCTTGTTAACCTTATAATCGTTGGTATCGCAGTGGAAGTAAAGCGCCGGAGACGCGCTGTTACTTTGACCGTAGCCTGTTGTTATGTTACGGTTTGCGCCGTTTTTGGGAGGCTTAAAGCCGATTTCCGAGCCGCTTGACAGCTCTCCCTTAATCTGAATATTCCTGAATTCTCTTTGATTTACATTGTCGGATTTTCCGTTTGTCTGGCAGTCGGTAATTCTTATTTTACCGCCCGCGAGAACCAGCTCGCCTGAATAAAAGTAAATTCCGCCGCCGTTCGCCTTCGCCTGACAGTAGGTAATTGAGGAATTAACAATTGTCAGTGTTGAGCCTGAATCCATATACGCGCCGCCGCCGTTGTTGTCAGCCGAGTTTGAGTCGATAGCGCAGTTTTTAAGGCTGACCGTTCCGTGCGAGTTAATCGCGCCGCCGTTTGTTTTGCAGCTGTTACCCTGCATTTTAACGTTTAAAAAAGAAATCTCGGTACCTGAATTCGCCCAGATTCCGCCGCCGGCTTCTTTTGCCGAATTGTTTAAGAATGATGTATTGGAAGCGGACAGATTTCCCTTATAGAGAAAAATTCCCGCGCCGTCGTTTGAGGTGTTGCCGCTGATAACGTTTTTGCCGTCGAGCACGGTGTTGCTGTCAGCATCAAGGTATATTCCTCCGCCCCAGCGTGAGGCGCTGTTGCCGGAAATTGTGCAGTCCCTGATTGTCATATTATGATGGTTTGTTACGCCGCCGCCGTTGTAGGCGTTTGTGTTTTGGTCAACTGTTGTACCCGAAATAACAGCGTTACCATTCGACCAGATTCCTGCGCCGCCGCCGCTTACACTATTGTGTTTAACTATGCAGTCCTTAACGTTAAGCGTACCGTAGCTGCAGATACCGCCGCCGTCATACGATGCGTTGCTTTCAAACGTACAGCCTGTAAGGTCGGCGGTTGAGTTTTCGTCAATGAACAGTCCGCCGCCCTTTGCTTTGGCATTATTGTTTGTGAATGTACAGTCGGTCAGCTCAACGCTGCCGCCGAAAACAGAGACGCCGCCGCCGTTTTTACTACTGTTTCCGGTAAAAACAACATTATTTGCAACGAACTTGCTGTTTGCGGAAACCTTGACAGCTCCGCTGTCAGAACCTCTGTCGCCCCCGTCGGAAATTGATGTTTCATCTCCGTTTTCGCCGAGACCGTTGATGGTGAGGGTAGAGCCGTTTTCAACAGCTATCACACCTTTTTGGGGTATATCAAGAAAAATGTTATGTCCGTTGGTATTGATTGTATGGCTCTTACCGTCATTGATTGTCAGAGTGTTCGTCAGATAAACATCTTCCGAAAGATTTACTGTTTCGTTATTCTGAAGCTCCTCTTTAAGAGCTGCGTCCGAAAACACGTATTCTTTGTCATCCTGTGAAACAGACTTAAAGTACAACGATATCGTGCCGGATCGATTAGGAGATTTTTCCTTTGATACTAAAACAACCCTGCGATCAATTAAAATACTTAAGCCGTATCTTCTGTCAATAAATTCTTTGTCAATATAGACCTCATAATAGTATGCGCCCGATAACGAATGACGAAAGTTCGTCACCCTAACTCCTTCGTTTAAGATGTCACCGTTAGAAAGTTCACATACCTCTACATTTTCTCCGCTCTCGATTTCTTTTGCCGAAGCAGTGGTAATGCCCGCGCCCGCGATTGTTGTGAACAGCAAAAGGAAGGTAAGTATTACAGACATTAGCCGTACAGAAAATGATACCCTCTTTTTCACTTTATTCACTCCTTGTTTTATAATTAAGGCAACACCGCACAATTTACGGCGCACGCCTTGCTTGAATATTGTTCCGTCATGTTGTCCAAAAAAGTCTCGGCAAGGCGCCAGCCTTACCTCGATTTTTTGTCCAACCTGACGAAAAATCTTACTTCGCAATCCGCACACCTAAATTATGCGGTATTGCCTTAATTCCGGGTTAAATTACGCCGGTTGGTTTTCTCTTCTTTTTCTTGTAGAAAATAACAAAATCAGTGTAAGTGCCGCTCCGCCGAGCAATCCTGCCGCAACTCCGATTGCGAGCGAGCCGCCCGAGAAGGTTGAGCCCGCGGCTGTTAAATCCTTAACGGTTGATGTATCGTTTTTGAAGTACACATATGTACCTTCGTTAGGATCGTTGTAGCAGTATAATCTGCTGGTAAGGTTAAAGACGACGTCTTTCTCGCCAAAGCGGTGAATACCGTTAGTGTAGCCGTCGGGCGCGTCGCCGTTACCCATCTTAAGCTTTAGCGAATCCGCGAGAATCGGCATGCCGTTCTCATATTTTACACTGTAAAGCGACAGCCACTGCTGACCTACGTCGCCGTTGAGGTCGTTGCGGTCCCCGAGAATCTTGTAATTTTCCTTTTCTACATTGCTTTTGCCTGCGGTGCGGTTGCAGAGAACTGCTTTATAATAGGCGGTCTGGTTTTTTATCATAACCGTTTCGCCCTTTTGGTTTACAGCGGTTATGTCGGCTCTGTCAACAATGTATTTGGGAACCGGTGTGAATGTAACCTTGTAATATGCTTTCATTTCCTCAACGGTCATATAGATTGAAACACCTGCAAGAATTGCTCCGAGAACGGTAAAGCCCGCGGTGAGGAATTTGCAGACCTTTGATTTGGTGGCAATCCGTCTTGTCGCTTCTTCGAATTCGCCTTCTTTGTATTGTTTTAGTTCCTTCTCAGCCATATCTTGTTGATCCCACAGCGTCTGCTGAGTTGCCCGTTTGTAAATACGTTCGCCTTTTTCATTAAACTCTCCGGCAAAGGCATAATCGTTCGCTGCTTTTGTAGCCTCATCTACCTTTTTTACCAAATCATTCAATTTTTTAACGTGGGCGGTGTTACCGGTAATACTCTTCCACGCAACCGCTGAACCTACAGCCGCAAGTCCCATGGCTGCCGTGCAGCTCCAAAGCACAATACCCGTTTTGCTGAGCTCAAAGGTTTTTTCTGTTTCCTGAGCGGTCGCCTTTGCGCGCAGCGCGGCGTCTGTAAGGGCGACTCCGCCTTTATCGTAGATTTCACGGTTAACGTCCTGATAGATTGAGGCAGGCTGAACATCCTTCATATCTACTTCTTTATAGCCGTTTTCATCGGTAACAGCCATCAAAATCATATCCTTGATGGAAAGGAAGTCGAGACCGGCAAGCTGACCGCCTGTGAGAGAATCTACAATAGGATAGAGCTCGCGGATATTTTCGGAATCTTCAAATTCAGACTTATCCCTTTCAAAAAATTCAAGCATTGTGCCGTCGCCGTACCCGGCATTTTCAAGGTAGTCGTGAACAGCAATATCCTCTGCCGCCATACCGCCCTTTACCATAGTTTCCTCAGCTTTGTATGCGCTGTTGACGGCTTTTGTAACGTCTTCCTTTGTCGAATTTTCATCGAGCTTGATTTCTTCGCTGTTTATTTCTGTCTTAACTACTTCATTCGATTTTTGAAGAGCTATGTCATAGTTTAGGAGAATTTCGTTAAACTCGCTCCACTTGTCGAGGATTCTTTTTGCGTCGTCATTATACTTTTTATCGAGCTCCGCGTTAATCTCGGACGGAGTTATATTTGGGTTTTCATTTTGAACCGCTTCCGTCAGCTTTTCAAGGCTGTTATCCTTGAAACGGTCAATCCATGTGCTGTTTGAGGAGTCCGAGGCTTTTGTCAGCATTGTTTCCATAAGCTGAACCGCCTGACCGTTGCCCTGCATAAGAAGGGTGAGAATGTCGCAGTGGTTTTTCTTTTCTTCATCTGAAAGCTTGTTGTAGGCTTCGTCGCCCATCTCGTACTTTGTCTGATTTATAAGCAAATCGCCCAGAGCGTTACCGTCGCAGTCGTCGTCAGTCAGCTTGTTGAGCAACGTATTGTAATAATAAGCGCGTTTGAAGTTAGCGGAATTCTTCGGCTTTTTCAGGTTCTCGCGGTACTCTTTAAGAGTAGCGATGAACCTGTTAACAAAAGGCTTAATCTGAGTGTCCATATGGTCGTTCATCACTTTTTCGTATTCCTCAAAGCTGTAGCCGCCATTCATACTCATAACCGCGAGGTCGGTTATTGCGTCGCTCGCTTTCGCGGTTGTTTTGTAGCCGAGGTAAACAATCTTCTGGTTGGGACCTTCCTTCATGGGACTCGCTGCGCCGGCGTCCTTGTTGAGGTCGGCGTAGTTTCCGCTGTCGTCCTTAAGGATTGTGTAGCCCTCGTCCAAAAGCTACTTGGAAGCTTGGTCAGAGGTCACGCCCATTCCGACCTTTACCTCGCTGATGTACTTTTTTTCAGTATTGTCCGCCGCCGAGGCAACAATCTGCGTCGGCGCGAGTATCAGCATTGTCATACATAACACTGCCGATGTAATCGCCGTGAGTAATTTTTTCATAGAAATGTCTCCGAAAATTCAGTATTAATATTTTACATTATGATTATAACACACCTTGGGGGACAAAAGGGGGACAAATTTGGGTATTTTTAAAGTTTTTTTTAAAAAATTTGCAAAATTTTTGAGGATAGGTTAGTGTTAATTGTAGGGGCGTGCATTGCACGCCCGCTGAGAGGAAACAGATTTTTCCTATCGAAAACCGGTGTGATAGGAATCCTCGGCTTTTGCGGGCGACCAATGGTCGCCCCTACGACTGTAAAGGATAGGTTGGTGGGTAATTGTAGTGACAGCCCTTGCGGCTGTCAATTCCACGTCGTTCACGACGTGGAAAAAGGGCGGACACACGGGTCCGCCCCTACGGTGTTAAGGATAGGTTGGTAAAATCGAAAACGTCTGCCCCCTCCGTCACGCCGCTTTGGCGGCGTGCCACCTCCCCCGCAAGCGGGGGAGGCTTTAAATGGTGGTTTGACGGCAAAATGATACCTCCCCCATTTTTGAACGGGGGAGGCTTTAAAATGGTAGACGGACATACGTTTTACCGTATGTCCGCCGTTGATATTCAATTATGCGGTTGCGGATCCATTTTTCTTTTTCTTGTTGTTAACTTTCAGCAAAAGGAGTGTTAAGGCGCAGCCTGCAAGCGCACCTGCGCCTAAGCCCAACGCGAGCGAGCCGCCCGAGAAGGTTGAGCCCGCGGCTGTTAAATCCTTAACGGTAGAGGTATCGTTTTTGAAGTATACATATGTACCTTCGCTTGGATCGTTGTAGCAGTATAATCTGCTGGTAAGGTTAAAGACGACGTCTTTCTCGCCGAAACGGTGGATACCGTTAGTGTAGCCTTCGGGCGCGTCGCCGTTACCCAGCTTCACCTTTAGCGAATCCGCGAGAATCGGCGTGCCGTTATCGTACTTTACGCTGTAAAGCGAGAGCCACTGCATTCCTACGTCACCGTTAAGGTCGCTGCGGTCTTTGAGAATCTCATAGTTTTTCTTTTCAAAAGCGCTGCTGCCGGCGGTTCTGTTGCAGAGTACCGCTTTGTAGTAGGCTGTCTGGTTCTTTACCATAACCGTTTCGCCTTTTTGATTAACAGCGGTAATGTCGGCTCTGTCAACAATGTATTTGGGAATCGGAGTAAATTCAACCTTATAGAAAGCCTTCATTTCCTCGATAGTGGTGTAGATTGAAACACCTGCAAGCACAGCTCCGAGAACGGTAAAGCCTGCGGCGAGATATTTTGTTATGTTTGATTTAAATAACGCCTTTTGATAAACCTCTGAATTCTCATATGCATTCTTTTTACTTAAAAGATTTTTGTAGGCCGATTTCTGATCCGAGGTTAAGTTACCAAACCCCTTACCATCTTTATTCATTATTGTTTGATAACTTTTCATTTTATCTTGATATTCAGTCAAAGCTTTAAGATACGGAGAATTTTTCAGTTTAGCATGCGCGATAGCCGAAGCAGCTGCCGCAGCTCCGGACACGGCTGTGCAGGTCCAGAGTACAGAGCCCAACGTGCTTAGCTTAAATGTAGGCGCTGCCTCCTGGGCTGTCGCCTTTGCACGCATTGCCGCGTCTGTAAGGGCTACTCCGCCTTTTTCGTAAATTTCACGGTTTACGTCCTGATAGATTGAGGCAGTCAAAACATCATTAAGGTCAACTTTTTTAAATCCATTTTCGTCCGTAAGTGCCATAACAACCATATCCTTGATAGAGAGGAAGTCAAGTCCGGCAAGCTGACCGCCTGTGAGAGAATCTACAATAGGATAAAGCTCGCGGATATTCTCGGAATCGTCAAATTCGGACTTATCCCTTTCAAAGAATTCAAGCATTGTTCCGTCGCCGTATTCAACGGTTTCAAGGTAGTCGTGAGCGGCAATTTCCTCCGCAGCCAAGCCGCCGGTAACTGCTTTTGTCTGGGTATCGGATGCTTTGGTTGCAGCCTCTTGGATTTCGGAATCAGTCGAATTTTCGTTAATGCTTATGCTTTTGTCCGCGGTGTTACCTTCAACGGCTTTTTTTATATTTTCACCCGCGTTATCATAGTTTATTAAAATTTCGTTGAAATCTTCCCACTTTTCGAGAATTTTCTTTGCGTCGTCATTGTAGCGCTTGTCGAGCTCCTTATTAATCTCAGACGGAGTCATATTGGGATTTTCATTTTTAACCTTATTTGTCAGCTTATCAAGGCTTGTTTCCTTGAAACGGTCAACCCATGTGCTGTTTGATGAATCCGCGGACTTTGTGAGCTCGGTTTCCATCAACAGGATTGCCTGGCCGTTGCCCTGCATTAAAAGGGTGAGAATATCGCAGTGGTTCTTCTTTTCCTCATCTGAGAGCGCGTTGTAAGCCGCGTCGCCCATTTCGTACTTTGTCTGATTAACAAGCAAATCGCCCAAGGGCTTGCCGCCTGTGTCGTCGTCGGTCAGCTTGTTGAGAAGTGCCTTATAATAATTCGCGCGCTTGTAGTTTGCGCTGTCCTGCGGCTTTTGCAGGTTCTCGCGGTACTCCTTAAGAGTTGCTATGAACCTGTCAACAAACGGCTTAATCTGCGTGTCCAAATGGGATTGCATAAGCTTTTCATAATCCTCAAAGCTGTAGCCGCCGTCCATATTCATAACCGCGAGGTCGGTTATCGCGTTGCCGGCCTCTGATGTGGTCTTATAGCCGAGGTAGACAATCTTCTGGTTAGGACCTTCCTTCAAGGGACTTGCTGCGCCGGCGTCCTTGTTGAGGTCGGCGTAATTGCCGTTGTCGTCCTTAAGAATTGTGTAACCCTCGTCCAAAAGCTCCTTGGACGCTTGTTCTGAGGTCACGCCCATTCCGACCTTGACCTCGCTGATGTATTTCTGTTCATTCTCTGCCGCCGAGGCGACAATTTGTGTAGGAGCGATAATCAGCATTGTCATACAAAGCACTGCCGATGTAATCGCCGTGAGAAGTTTTTTCATTAAAATACCTCCAAAATTATTATAAGTATTGGTTTGCAATAATATTATAGCACATCTTGGGGGACAAAAGGGGGACAAATTTGGGTATTTTTAAAGTTTTTTTAAAAGGCTATGTCACAACAAACAGTTGATAAATAGCCATTTTTATAGGGGAGTATCAGAACTCCCCTACAAACTGTTATTTGCAGTTATCTATACTCATTTGGAATTTCGATATGAAGTGTCTCACA
>Ga0256407_10014581_pt1 | contig 10302 bp, 6 predicted proteins | sample RumenRJG_04DNA_FD_193489 | JGI IMG/M metagenome (GOLD analysis project Ga0256407, IMG submission 193489) | Bovine rumen microbial communities from Lethbridge, Alberta, Canada - RJG_04 | ecosystem: Host-associated > Mammals > Digestive system > Stomach > Rumen | place: Canada: Alberta | collected... | reverse complement strand
GCCAACCGCTTCATGATACCATGCAAAGCCGCTCACCTGAGAAGGTGACTCCCTATCCTGGCTAATCATTATCTTGAAATCAATCATCAAAACACTAATATTTATGAAACAAAATCTACGATTTATTATGCTGACACTGCTATGCGCAGTGGTCACAACAGCGTGGGCTACAGATGTGACCGGAAAAATTCAATTCGGTAGCGCTACAGGCTCAACCAAAATCGACGACACCGAAGTCAAAGGTTATGACAGTGAAGGTAACACATGGACCATTACCACGGTCACTACAGCAGAATCTTTTACTCAGAATGCAAATTACTCTCAAGTAGGAGCTGCTTCAAAACCAGCCACCAGCATCACGTTCACCACAACTCTTTCAAGTTCACAAACAATTACAGCTTTCGAGGCTAAATTTGGTGGGTTTAGTGGAACAAAAGGTACCATCACCATGAAAGTGGACAATACCACCGTTGGCTCAGGCTCGTTGGATGCAACAAACGATGTCACAGTATCATCCACTTCTTCGGCTACAGGAACGGTGCTCACCGTCACTGTGACAGATATTGAGAAAGGTGTGAAATGCTACTACATTAGCTATACATATGATGACGGCACCGTCGTCAATGTCGCCACACCAACATTTAGCCCTAAGGAAGGATCATATTATGAATCCCAGAGTGTAAGTATCTCATGTGAGACTGAAGGAGCAACCATTTACTACACTCTCGACAAGACAGAGCCCAGTAAGTCAAGCACAAAATATACGGGTCCAATCACCATTGATAAGACTACCACCATCAAAGCTATTGCTTATAATGATGATGGAGATGCCAGTGAAGTTGCAACAGCCACATATACCATCATCCCCAATGTTACCAACATAGCCGCTTTTAAAGCCCTCGATAACAACACAGTGGCCACATTGACATTAAACAATGCCAGGGTGTTAAACACAAAAGGCAATTACATGGTTGTCGCTGATGCCACAGGTGGTATAGTTTTCTTCAAGACTAATTTGGACTATTCCCAATTTGCCACACTCAATGGCACTATCACAGCTAAATACTCCCTTTATAACGGCACCCCAGAATTGACCGAAGTAGCAAAAAACAACCTCACTGTGACTAATGGTGATGCTATTGAGCCTACCGATTTCACCACAGTAAATGCCACAACAGAGAATATTTGCCGTTATTACTATAAGATGAGCAACGTAACGCTTTCGGGGTCTGACAAAACGTTTACTGCTACATTTGAGGATGGAGAAACCATAGAGGTGTACAACAACTTCGGTTACACCCTTTCTGCGTTACAGGAAAACGCCAAATACAATGTCTATGGAGTGCTGGGATACTACCAAAGAGGCAACACTGGTACTGCCAAATACCAGTTCTGGCCCATCGCCGATTTCGAGGAGGCTGAAGCCAAAGCCGATCCGGAATTGACATTCAACCCGAATGCTATCAAGTTGGAAGTTGGGGAACAATCTTCTATCATAGAAATCAGATTTCCTAACGATTTGAGTTCTTCCGTTTTAAATTTTGAGAACAGTGATGAGACTGTGGCCAGCTATACATTTGCAACAAAACCTAGCCACAGTTCTAAAGTTGCCACAGAAACGATAAGTCTTATTTATGTAAAAGGTCTGGCACTAGGCACCTGTACCATCACCGTCACCAGCGACGAGACAGACAAGTATAAAGTAGGAAAGGCCGTTCTAACTGTCACCGTAGTTGACCCCTCTGTTCCTGCAGAATTCCATGAGACGTTCGACAATGTTCTTGCTACCAGCGGCAATCCGGGCACTGGCGGCAACGATGGTGAATGGAATGGCAGCATTGCATCTGTTGCTCTTGAAGCTACTACATGCGATATGCAGGGCTGGACATTTGAAAATGCCTATGCAGCCAACAATTGTGTGAAGTTGGGCAAGAGCTCAAGTGGCAAGGGTATAGCCACAACACCTGCGTTGGGCATTGAGGGTGATGCTACGTTCACCTTCAAAGCCGGAGCTTGGGACCACCAAGATGAAGACAACCGCTTGTTCCTACAAGTGAATGGTGAAGGTCTTATTGATGACGGAGAACGTGAACCTTCAGACGATTACGCAGTTTTGATGGAACCTGGCAAATGGACCACGTACACCCTGAAGCTTAAAGACATGACACCGGAAAGCACTATCACCTTCTCTTCGGCTATTGCCACCAAGAATCGCTTCTTCCTCGACGAGATCAGCATTGTGGAGAAAGCATCTATCACCATCGACATTTCGCCCGTGGGCTATGCCACACTCTACTATAGCGACAAGAGCCTTGAAGTACCCGAAGGCGTTGTGGCAAAGGCATATGGTATGAATGGTGACAAATTGGAGGTGGTCGGCACCATCAGCAAAGGCGAAGTAATACCTAAAGGAACTGGCGTTGTACTTGAAGCTACGACAAAGAAAGATGAGATCCAGAGCTTTGAATTCCTGAAAGCTAGAAAACCAGCAACTCCAGATTGGTATAACCAAAACTACCTTATGGGTTCCGACGATGAAGTCATGTCCGATGAGACCGATGAGATTTTTGGGTTAATCGATTTCTACTTCTACATGCTTAGCACCAACCAGAAAGGAGAAAACCCAGGATTCTATTGGGGAGCCAATAACGGTGCTGCCTTTATGAATGGTGCTCACAAGGCTTTCCTCGCCATCCCGAAGTCGAGCGGTGTGAATGCCTCATCGTTCGTCTTCGACAACCTCACAGGCATCCGTGCCATCACTAATGATTACGTGAAAAACGCCGAAGGCGTCCACACCCTCTCCGGCATTCGCATGGACGGAAAGCAATTGCCCAAGGGCATCTACATCGTGAACGGAAAGAAAGTAGTAATCAAATAATCCAAGGAGGAACACAACATGAAGAAATATATCATTCCCCAAACCATCGTCGTTGTGGCCGATGGATCATTCATGGAAATGAGTATCCACAACGAACTTGGTAATGGTCAGTTGAACAACGGTGGTTTCTTCGACGATTTGGACGATGGTATGGACAATACCTTCAAGACAAAGCGTCTTTGGGACGAAGATGAGGCCCGATAGGAACCATCCTACATATTGATAAAAATCCGCTCCCCGAGCCTGGGGAGCGGATTTATTTTTTAGGGGGATTCTTGGAGCCCTCCCCCAACCCCTCCCAGAGGGAGGGGGGATAGAATGGCGGGATTTTCGGAGGATTCAGATAAATCCGAAAAATCGGAGAACTCAGAGAACTCAGAGTATCCAGAATACTCGGAATGATCTGGCTACTCGGAATTCTGACTACTCGCTGCGTGTGGTGCGGATGCGGCCCTCCTCATCGATGTCGAGAGGGATGACCTTGAGGCTGCGGAGCCAGGTGATGTCGTTGGAAGGTACGCAGTCGTGGTGGAAGAGATACCACTTGCCCTTGTACTCCACGATGCTATGGTGTGTGGTCCATCCCACCACCGGTTCGAGAATCACGCCTTGATAGGTGAACGGTCCGTAAGGATTGTCGCCCACGGCATAGCAGAGATAATGACTATCGCCCGTGCTGTAAGAGAAATAGTACTTACCATTCATCTTGTGCATCCATGAGGCCTCGAAGAAGCGATGGGGATCGCCAGCCTTCAGCGGTTCACCATTCTCATCGACGATGACCACGGGACGTGGTGCCTCGGTAAACTGCAGCACGTCGTCGCTCATTCGGGCCACGAAACTGGGCAGCGCAGGGGCGTCGGCAGGAGCGAAGAGCTCGGTCTTCCTGTCAGAGGCATGCCCAATGTCGACATAGCCCTCGGGAGCCTGTGCGTTGTCGGGAACAGCCACGGGAGCGAAGGGAGCAGCAAGGGGCACATGCCACTGCAACTGTCCACCCCACAGACCACCATAGTAGCAGTAAATCTGTCCGTCGTCATCCTTGAACACACAAGGGTCGATGCTCTGGGCACCACGGATGGGCATGGGTTGTGGCACGAATGGTCCCTCGGGCTTGTCGGCCACGGCCACGCCGAGGTTGAACACGCCATTATAGTCTTTTGCGGAGAAGATGAGGTAGAATTTTCCGTCTTTCTCTACCACATCGTTGTCCCACATCTGCTTCTCGGCCCAGGGCACCTGCTCCACGTCGAGTATCACACCGTGGTCGGTCACCTCGCCCTCCATCACATCGTCCAAGGAGAACACATGATAGTCGCGCATCTGGAAGTGTCCGCCATCGTCGTCGAAGCTCTCGCCGCTCTCACGGTCGTGAGAGGGATAGATATAGAGGCGTCCGTTGAACACATTGGCCGATGGGTCGGCCATATAATCCTTAGGGAAAAGATACCTTGATTTTGCCATGATTATAGTTGTTTATTGAGTTTGATATGATTTGTTGATTGTATTATTCTGCGATGAACTATTTCTTTTTCTTCTTTCCCTTGCTCTTTGGCTGATTCTGTGAGCCACAACATGCGGGTTGCACCAACTGGATGAGACGGTCGATGACCGGCTTGCGCTGGCTCTGACGGTCGAAGAGGGTGGCATAATCGGTGCGGCCACGGATGGGGAAATCGTTGCGCCATGAGTTGGCGTCGTTGAGACACCAGAAGTTCACGCGGATGATGTCGTCCTTGTGCTGGATGAGCATGCGGAAGAAATCGACCCAGAACTGCTCCATCTTGGCCTCCTGCTCCTTGGTGAGTCCGTCCTTATACGGATCCATCTCTGGCCGGTAGGCGAACTTGTCGCTGACGTTGGCACCCGAGAATCCATAGGGGTTGGGCAGCACCGAGAGGTCGAGTTCGGAGAAGAATGTAGGCACTCCCAGCACCGCGATGGTTTGGATGGAGTGCTCATACTGGTGGATGACGCTATTGTCGACATTGTCTTCCAGAATCATATGTCCCTGCATGCCGATGGCCGTCACGGGCAGTCCCTGAGCCAGCAGAGGCCGGAAGAAGCGAGCCACGCCCTCCACCTTCTCGGGCTTGTTCATGGAGAAGTCGTTGTAATAGAGCTGGGCATTGGGGTCGGCCTCATGGGCATACTGGAAAGCCAGAGGGATGTAGTCGGTGCCCAGAATCTGGTAGAACAGACTCTTTCGGGGCGACCCATCGTCCTCGAAAGCCTCGTTCACCACGTCCCATGCGTCGACACGTCCCTTGAAGTGCCCCACGATGGTATGGATATGCTCACGCATACGTTTGCGCAGCACCTCGGGGGCAACGGGCTTGCCCTCGCTGTCGAAGTGGAACCACGGCGCACACTGCGAATGCCAGATAAGGCAGTGGCCCAGCACCTTCATGCCGGCGGCCTTGGCCTTGTCGACGAACTGGTCGGCGAGGGTAAAGTCATAGACGCCCTCCTTGGGGTGGATGACCTCGCACTTCATACAGTTCTCTGCCACCGCCCAGTTGAAGTCGCGGGTGATGACGGCCCAATCGGTATTGCCCGGCTCTATCTGCCACTGGTTCACGCTCACGCCAATATACCAGTAGTCGCGGTAAGCCTCCCACAGACTATTTTGCGCCATTGTGGGGAGGGATGCCACTACCAGCATCGCTGCCACAATTGATTTCAAGAGGATCTTCATGTTAGTTCACTGATTTCGTTTTTCAAGTCACTGATTGTACTGATTCTGCAGATTTACACTGATTTGTTTTTGGTGATGATGGAATCAGTGTAAATCTGTCAGATCAGTATCCGTTGTATCTAAGATATTACTCGGCGGAAGTATGACGCTCCTCGATGGCCTTGTTGATCTCGTCGATGCGCTCGTCGCTCAGCTCATACTTCGAGATGATGAACATAGCAAGCATCAGCAGGATGGCCGGGATGACGCATACCAACCACAGGATACCCTCTTCGGCAAACGGAGTCTGGTCGATTGTGTCGCTCTTGTATCCGACATAAGCCAGCACAGCCGGTCCTACTATACTACCGAAAGTCATACCAGCCTTGAAGAACAATCCTGTCAAGGCGTTGACGATGCCAGAGATACGACGGCCTGTGGTGTACTCGCCATAGGAGATGACCTCAGGCACCAATGCCCACATATAGCCAGTGGCCACAATCACACCCGTGCTCTTGATGAACTGTGCGATATAAATCCAAGTCATGTTCACCGTCTGCATCTTGGAAATGAAGTAGAGCATCGCCATACCGATGATTGCAGCTCCGAGGAACAAGTAGAACATGTTTTTCTTGCCTACCATACGCTTGAACCATGGGACAAGAGGCATGAAGATGAAGGCCGGAATAGAGCCGAGAGCCATAAATATCGAAAGTTCCTGGGCAGAGCCATGCAGGTTGCTGTTGACGAAATAAGCTCCGGCGGCATTGCCTACCGACATCATAGCGAAGGCCGTGATAAAGAAGAAGGCGATGACACGCAGTGGACGGTTGCGCAGGAATTCCATCCAAAGGTCGCTCACCTTCACGGTCTCGGTGGCCTTCGCATCCATCACGACACGCTCTTTGCACTGGCTGAAGCAGAACACAAGCAGGCAGAAGCCAACAATGGCATAAATGGTCATAGTGATGAACCATGCGGAAGAATCCTTCGGAAGGCTGTCGGATGGAGCACCTGCTATCAATGCGATGAACAGAGGAAGACCGGAGTTGACAGCCAGACCGCCTAAGTTGGCCATGAACATACGCACCGACGTAAGAATGGTTATCTCGTCGGTATCACGAGTAAGCGAGGAATTCAATGCTCCGTAAGGCACGTTGATAAACGTATAGAGCAGTTGCATGGAGATATAGGTGACGTAGGCGTAAATCAACGATGGTGCGAAACCATTGTAGAAACACAGGATGGCAAATCCTGAAAGAGGAATACCCACATAGAGCAGATACGAACGGTATTTTCCGTAACGCGGATTACTCTTGTCGATCAGCGCACCCACGATGGGGTCCCAAATGACATTGGCCACATTACCCACAAGGAACATCACGGCCACTGCCGACGGAGTAAGGCCATAGATGTCGGTATAAAAGAATAACAGGTAGGTGCAAATTACCTGAAAAATCAAGTTTTGTGCCAGGTCACCAGAGCCGAAGCCGATGCGCTGAAGCCATGAAAGCTTGTAAAAGCCTTTTGATTCGTATTCGTTTGGTTTCATGAGTATTTAATGATTTTAAATAATTGATAATTTCTTTTTTTATGGGGGCTAGGGAGACTAGGTTTCCTAGGGCTACTAGCATTTCCTAGGGTTAGCCTATAAGCCTAGGAAGTATTTGGCGGCGTATTCGCCCATCACGCGGTAGCCCTTGGCATTGGGATGGAGCCAGTCTTCCTGAAGGTCCTCACGTAGTTGACTGGGATGCTGGGGGTCGCGCATCAACTCATCGAAGTCGATAAAGCCATCGGCCTCCTTGTTGGTGCGAATCCATTGGTTCACGGTCTGACGGGCAGCCTCCTTGAAGAAGCTGTCGTCGTAGAAGCATTTGCCAAAGGGGGTGATGGTGGCTAGATAGACCTTCAGACCACGACCGTGTGCCTTGGTCATCATCTCCTGGAAGCCTTTGATCAGTTCCTCTGCCATCTGCTCACTACGGCCCTTGCTGCCGCCGATATCGTTGATTCCCTCGAAGATCACCACCGAGGTGACGCCCTCTTGGCCGAGGATATCGCGGTCGAATCGTTTCAGTGCAGGCTCGCTCAGTCCACCCCGCACCACGCAGTTGCCGCCGATGCCGAGGTTGAGCACACCGAATTCCTTTCCGTTAGCAGCAGCCAATGTCTGGGACATGATGTCGGGCCAGCGGTTCTGCAGATTGGTGGTCGACCCACGCCCGTCGGTGATGGAGTTGCCGATGACAGCGATGCACTCCTGACCTTTGCGTGGCACATCGATGGCAGCGATGCTATACCAGTGGTCTACCCGCTCCGAGACGGCGAACGACGTCTTGGGCTTGGCCTCGCCACTGATGATATACGATGTGGTGCGCGACCCACGGTGCGACGTGGCATTCACGGGGGTGGAACCATAGTTGATGGTCACTGCCAACCGCTGCAGGGGTTTGAGCGCATAGGCACACACGTCGCTCACGACACACTGTCCGGGCTGGATGGTGACTGACCGTTTGCCACCGAATGACAGATAGCGGGCCGTCTTGCGCACGATATCGCAGGAGTCGAGGGCATCGGCAATGAACACCGCCTTGATCTCCACCGGCTCCTTGCTGAACTCGTTGGACAGGCGCAGGCGCAAGCAGTCGGCACCCACCGACACCTTCACCACCTCGCGCAACGAGCGGTTGGTGAGTGGCGATGCAGGCATGTCGCCCTTACCTGTGAACTCTGCGGCGGCGGCCCATGTTCCCACCCAGTTCTGCTGGGCATGGGAAAGCAACGCCAGCCCGAGGGCAAGCGCTGTCAGAAAGTAAGATTTCATTCTCATCGTATATAATGGTTTTTCTTTATTTTCCATTGGTTTTTATCTGTTGCAAAAATAGTTGAAATATCGCAGATTCACGATAAAAAACGTAACGTTTATTTTTCATCATGTTTCAAAAATTGCGATTTGACAACGATTATTTTGCTATCACGGCAAAAACATGTAAATTTGCAAAAAAGATGGGGGAAGAAAGCCTCCGTCGGCAAACCAATCCTGAAACGTCACAAAAAAAATGAAAAACCCACTCATTCTCTTGCTTCTGGCACTCTTTACCAACCTCTGTGCCATCCATGCCGAAGACGGCAGCCAGCTCTGGTTACGCTACGACAACATCGGAAAGGCGCTGGTGAGAAGCGACGTCAGCTCGCCCACCGCCAAAATCGCGGTACGCGAACTCCAACAGTATTGCTCGCTCAAGAAAATCGGACTTCACCTCGACACCAACCCTGACAAGGCCGATGCTTTCCGCATCGCCATCGACGACGAAGCCGCCGACATCTGGGGAGGCAGCGACCGCGGTCTGCTCTATGGCGCCTACGAACTGCTCCGCCAGCAGGCCACCCACCAATTCCACAACGTGACCAGCGTGCCCCAGTTCGAGCTCCGGTTGCTCAATCACTGGGACAACCTCGATGGCAGTATCGAGCGCGGCTATGCCGGCAAGAGCATCTGGCGATGGGAGGAGATCAATGCCGAGGCCAACAAGATGTCGGCATGGATGTGCGACCATGTGCGTGAGTATTGCCGCGCCAACGCCTCACTGGGCATCAACGGTTCGGTGCTGAACAACGTGAATGCCTCGCCCAAGATGCTCTCTGCCGAGTACTTGGGCAAGGTGAAGATGTTGGCCGATGCCTTCCGTCCCTATGGCATCCGCGTATACCTCTCCATCAACTTCGCCACACCCATGGCACTGAAATACACCGCCACGGCCGACCCTCTCGATGACAGCGTGCGACAGTGGTGGGTAGAGAAAGCCAACGAGATTTATGCGCTGATACCCGACTTCGGCGGCTTTCTGGTGAAAGCCAACTCCGAGGGCCAGCCTGGTCCGGGCGACTACCACCGCACCCATGCCGACGGCGCCAACATGCTGGCCGACGCACTGAAGCCCCATGGTGGCATCGTGATGTGGCGCTCGTTTGTATATGGCGCCAACCACAAGGGTGAGGACAGGGTGAAGCAGGCCGTGAGCGAGTTCAAGCCCATGGATGGCCTGTTCCGCGACAATGTCATCCTGCAGTCGAAGAACGGTCCGCTCGACTTCCAGCCCCGTGAGCCCTATGCCCCCATCTTCGACAACATCAAGCAGACTCCGCAGATGGCTGAGCTGCAAATCACCCAGGAGTATCTCGGACAGAGCCGCCACCTGGTCTATCTGGCTCCAATGTGGAAGGAATTCTTCGGATTCGTGAGCCCGCAGAAACTGCGTGGCATAGCCGGTGTGGCCAATATCGGCGACGATGCCAACTGGTGTGGCCATCACTTCTCGCAGGCCAACTGGTATGCCTTCGGACGCCTGGCATGGGACCCCTCGCTCGCCTCCGACGCGATAGCCCGTGAGTGGCTTGTGCAGACCTTCGGCGACAATACCCGCCTTACCGAGACAATGACCGCAGTGATGGAAGAGAGCCGAGAGGACTGCGTAGACTATATGATGCCCCTGGGCTTGCACCATATCTTCACTTTCGACCATCATTATGGTCCCGGCCCCAGTGAGTTCAAGGCCGAGTATCCCCTTGAGTGGTGTCCCGTCTACTACCACAAGGCCGACAAGGCTGGCATCGGCTTCGACCGCACCCACAACGGGTCGAACGCCGTGAGCCAATACCGCGCACCCTTCGACAAGCAATACGACAGTCTGGATACCTGTCCTGAGGAATACCTGCTATGGTTCCACCATGTGGCATGGGA
>Ga0256407_10014580_pt1 | contig 10302 bp, 5 predicted proteins | sample RumenRJG_04DNA_FD_193489 | JGI IMG/M metagenome (GOLD analysis project Ga0256407, IMG submission 193489) | Bovine rumen microbial communities from Lethbridge, Alberta, Canada - RJG_04 | ecosystem: Host-associated > Mammals > Digestive system > Stomach > Rumen | place: Canada: Alberta | collected... | reverse complement strand
CAATCCCCAATCCCCATCCCCAATTCAAAAAATATATTAAATTAATATAATTTTTAATTTTAAAAAAATAGAAATTATTAATTTTTAAAAAAAATAAATTTCCAAACCTTATTTCCCAAAAGATGAATCAATTAATATATTATTTATTCTAGATAATTATTTTTGATTCATATAAAATATTACATTTTTAATAATGATTCAAAATTTTGATAATAAATATAAACCAATTTTATTATAATTTTATATAATTTTATAATCAATGAGTTATTTTGAAGATGACAATAATCTTAATCTAGAGTTTTCTTTACAAAGTCCTAATTCAATTGATAATTATTTGGATACTTATTCAGATGATGAAACTAATGACTCATCAATTCCTATTTATTTTCTTAAAAATAAAAAAATTTCATTTGGTTTTTTTGAGAAAACAAATAATATATTTTATGAAATAATATCACCTTTAAATCAATTGATTTCAATAAAACATGAAAAATATTTAAATATTTCATTTTATGATAATGATAATTATATAACATGTAAATACAATATAATGAATAATTACCCTAATTTAATAAAAATTGAGAATGTTAATTTAGATTTGTATGAAGATTCAAATTGTAATAATCATTCAACTGATATTATAATTTCATTTAAATTTTCACCTCATTTTTTTGATGAAAATGAAGAAATTGTTTCATATTATTTATTAGAAAATTATAATATTGATAATAATTTAAGATGCTTAGACTGTCCTTTCAGAAATCTTTTAATTAAAAATGTTAATGAAGAAGAATTATATGATATAAAAAATCAAATTTTTTGTTTTTGTCGTGATACTAATATTATAATTAAAGAAATAAAATACTTAAATTCAAATGAATTTTATAATAAAATAAATAAATTAAAAGAAGATATAAATAGAGAAAATAATGATGATTTTTATTCAAATTATATTACTTATGCAAATATTTGTCAAAATCTACAAAAGCAAAAATTTGAAAGTGTAATATCTATATATAAGAATTTTAAAAATAATTTCATGATTAAAAAACATAAGTTTGATATTAAAAAAGATAAAAATTTAAATTCTTTTTTTATTCTTAAGCATATAAGTGTATCTCCTTCAAAAATAACAATAAAAAAAGAAATGTTTCATCAAAGTTCTCGTTTTCTTCGTCTATATTATAATAATAATAATTTTATTAAATTAGATTTTAAAAATTTAAATGATACTCAATTATATACAACAACAAATTATAAGGATTTTAATAAATTTTCAAAAATTTCTTTAATATATGATTTAACTTTTAAAAAGGGATTAAATTTATGTGGGAAACAATATAATTTTTTTTTAAATCCAACAAATTGTATGAAAAGTAATTCTATTTGGTTTCTTGAAGAAAATGAATATAAAATAAAAAAAGACTTATATTATAAAGAATTAGGGTCAAATGAATTAATAAAAAATGAAAAAATGTCTTTTTCAAAAATTTTAAGTAGATTTAGTCAAAATTTCACTTCTACAATTTCATATAATTTCCCGTTTGAATATTCAATTATATCTGATAAAAAATCTCCTGATGGTAAATTTATTTTTAATGATGGTTGTGGACAAATTTCTAAAGAATTAATGGTTGATATTTGTAATAAATTAAATAAAGGAATTTTTTCAAGTGCAATTCAAATTAGATTTAAAGGAGCAAAGGGAGTTTTAGTTGTAAATGATACAATTCATGGGAGAAAAATTGAATTAACAGAATCAATGGTTAAATATAAATGTGATAATTGTGAAAATTTAGAAATTGTTAGATTTTCAAGATATTCTCCTGGTTTTTTAAATTTACAGATTATTATATTATTAATATTAAGTGGTATTAAAAAAAAAATAATTTATTATATAGCTAAAAAAGAAGTTTTAAATTATAGAAATTATCATAAAAATAATGAAAATTTATTAAAGGATATTAAATTTACAAAAGTATTAAATGATATAGAAAAACAAAAAAAAATGCTTCAAATTCAAAAAGATTTTATGTCTAATATTGCAAAAAGTACTTATATATATAATAGATTATGTAATATAAGTAAAAAATATCGTTTTCATATGAAAAAATGTACTTTTTTAATAGGAGTATGTGATTTTAAAAATATATTAGAAGAAAATGAAGTTTTCATTCAAATATGTGATGAAACTACAAATAAAAAAAAAATATTAAGAGGAGATGTTTTAATTACAAAAAATCCATGTTTATCTATTTATGATTTGCAAAAAGTTAAAGCAGTTTATAAAAAAGAATTTAAAGATAATTTTTACAATATTATTATTTTTCCTACAAAAGGTAAAATTCCTATTCCAAGTAAAATTACTGGAAGTGATTTAGATGGTGATATTTATTGGATTTGTTGGGATAAAAAATTTTTAAATATTGAAAAAAGAGATTATTCTAATAAATTAATTCCATTAAAAAATGAAGAAGAAACTCCAAATAATAAAGAATTAAAATATCATACAAATGAAAATGGAGAAAAAATAAGAAATATATTTTTTAAATTTAATACTTATGATTATAATTTAACAAGAGATATAAAAAATCAAAAATTAAATTTAACTGAAAGATGTTTAGATTTTCATAAATTTTTTCATTCAAATTATAAACTTGCTGAAGTGAATAAAAGTTATTTAACTTTTATTAATAAAATATTTAAAAATGATAATTATAAAAAACTTGAATATATTGATTTAGAAAATTTAGAAAAATTCGCATTTTATCATAGTATTGAAGTAGATTTTCAAAAAACAGGAGAAACATCAGATTTTAGAGGAGAAAAAATTTCACCTTCTTTTTTAAATAAAAATGAATTAAGAAAAAAAAGTAATTTTCTTATTAGATTAAAAGAAATTAATGAAGAATTTGAGAAAAATAATATTAATAATAAAAATGATTTTTATGAATATTTAATTAATTGCTGTAATACTATTGAAAAAGAAATTTTTTGTCAAAAATTAAGTCTTTTTGAAAAACAAAAAAGAGATAAAGATATGCATGAAAAATCTTTTATTTATAAATTATATGAATTAATTTCTTTTTTTGTTCCAATGCAAAAATCTTTTATAAATTCAATTTATTATATTAGTGAAGAATATTTTTATAATAATAAAATTTATAAAAAAAAAAAATTCTCAAAGTTTGGATACAATGATATTAATATTTATAAAGAAATTTTATTAAAAATTAAAAATATTGTATTAGATTATGAAAATGAAATAAAATACATAATGATGGAAAATGAAATTTTTATTGAAACTGAATTAATTTATTTAATTGATTTTATAGAACCAAAAATTCCTGTTTATAAAAATGATATAGAAGATTATAAAATAACTTTAAATGAACAAATTAGATATTATAAGGAAATTTCAATTTCTAAATTAAATAATTTGAAAAATAATACTTATAAATATTTGACAAAAGAAAATATTGAAGATATGATATTTATTCTCATTTTTTGGGTCGTAGGAAATAAAATTTCAATTAATTCCAAAGAAATTGATGTTGATAATATTATTCAAAGAAAACATAAAATTAAATCAAGAAAAGATTTTATTAAAAATTTAGTTAATCATAAAAATTATGATTTAATGAAATTTTTCTTTTATGAAAATTTAAAATGTTTTTCATTATACAATTTTTATTGTAATTATAATTAATAAATATATAGTACATTTATAATTTATTAGACTATTTATTTATAAATAAATAATTCATTAATTTTTTCAAAAAATAAAGACTAATAGGAAATTCATTCTAAATAACATTCACATATTTTGAAAAAAAAATTTTAATTTTAGTGAAACATTATTTATAAATTTAAATTAAAAATTTAATTACTATATAATAAAAAATAAATTATCTCAATCCATTTATTTTCATATAATTAATCTCTTACTCTATTTTTATATAGTATTGGAAAAATTTTATAATAACTATCATAAATATCATTTCGAGTTTTAGAAGCAAAAATACAAATTTTCCCTGATTTAAAAATTAGCATAATAATTTTTGGTTGATAAAAACTAAAAATTAAACCAGGAAATATTTCAGGTTCGTAATTTGTACAATTAAAATTTTCATATTTTAAATTAAGTAATCTTATTTTAAATCCAACATTACAAAAAGAAACAATAATATGGATTTTAAAAGAAGAAAATTTAACATCATAATTCAACTTTTTAATATTTTTAGCAAATATTTTGCAAGCATTTTTACAATCATATTCATTTTTTGTTCCTAAACAAACTAATTTCCCAGATTCGAAAATTAATGCAGTTGATTTTGGATTTTTTATATTCATTATTATAGCAGGAAATCTTTTTGGTTGATATGATGTATTTTTAACTTTTTTATTAATATCATTTAAATTTAATTTACATTTTAAATCAATTGTTGCTACGATATTATATATTATAGGTAAATTTAATGAATTTGTATTTATTAAATTTATTTTTTGAGTATTTCCAATTAAATTGTTTTTTATTTCTTTTGTTTTATTTTCAATTTCTAAAGTTTCTAATTTTATTGATGAATTTAATTTGGTTATATTTAAATAATTTATTATTCCATTTTCTCTTGTTGGTAATGATGCTTTTGCAAAAGTTAATGGATTTATAATGCTTGATTGCTCCATAATTATATCATTTAATGAATCTTTTGTTTTATCATTTGTAATATCATTTTGGGAATTATAATTAAAATTTATTTTTGAAAAAGAAATTATAGGAGTTTGAAAAATTAAATTATTAATATTCGATGTTGGTTGATTAAATTCCATTTTTTTCTTTTTTATTTCTTAAATATCATATTTATACTAAAAAAATTCTAATTATTTCTAATTTTTTTATAATTTTTTTAAAAAAAAATATTAATTTCTTAAAAAAATAAAAAAAAATAAAAATAAAAACAGTAACCCAAAAAAAATGACAGACATTAAAAAAATATTAATAATAGCAGGAGACTTTGTAGAAGATTACGAATTAATGGTTCCATATCAAGTATTAGAAATCCATGAATACAAAGTAGATGTATGTTGTCCAGGAAAAAAAATAGGCGAAACAATTCAAACAGTAATTCATGATATAGATGAAAAATATCAAACATTAAAAGAATCTTTAGGACACAATTTTTACATAAATAAAAATTTCGAAGAAGTAAATCAAGATGAATACATTGCTTTATATCTTCCAGGAGGAAGATCACCAGAATATTTACAATATAATAAAAATATTATTAATTTAATTAAATATTTTATTGAAAATAATAAACCTATTTGTTCTGTTTGTCATGGTCCTTTATTACTTTTGAAAACTAAAATGATGGAAGGAAAAAAAATTTCTGGAGTTGATTTTATTAAAAATGATTGTGAGTTATATGGTGCTTTATATTGTGATGAGGAAATTTGTGTTGATGGAAAAATTGTTACCGGGAAAACTTATATGTCACATGTTCCTTTGTTGAAAGAATTTATTCAAATGATTGGAGAGTAAAATTTTTTAGTTTTTTTTTATTTAGAAAAAGTAAAAATTTTTTTAATATAAAATAATTTTTTTTTGGATAATTTAATTAATTAAATGGGGAATAGTTTTTATTATTTTTTATTAGTTTTTAATTGTTTTTTTTATGGTTTTTGTTGTTTGATAATATTAAAAAGGAGGTTTTATACTTGTTTTACAGTTCGTTCTCCTCCATTATTATTAATTGGGAATCTTTGTGGATTTTTTTTATCTATGATCATTATTTTAAATCAAATTTTAAATGAAAAATTTAATAATATACTTATTTTTTTTTATTATATTTTCCAAGTGATGATGATTTTATCTTTTATTTTAAGGATAAAAAGATTTGTTAAATTTAATTATATAGAAAAAAATAAAAAATATGATATGAAAGTATTTTCTAAAAAAGGATATTTATATTATGAAAAATATTATGTTAAATTATTGTTATTTGGTACTATAATTTTTATTTTTATTTTACTTGTTGTTTATTTTATTTTTGGTCATTTAATTAATATAATTAGTTTAAATATTGAAGATACAGCTAAAAATAATGAATTAAAAATATTAAATTCATATATTTGGTTATTTATTATTTTTTTTGAATTTATAGTATTTATATATTATGCATTTATAGAATTAAATGATACTTTGAAACAAAAACTCAATTTTGAATTAAATTCTTTTATATTTATTTGGTTTGTTTATTGGAATTTTATTAATTGGATTTACTTCAATATAGAAATTGAAAATAAAAAATTATTGTATTTTATTGCTTCTATTATTTGTTTATATTTATGCTTACTTATTAATGGTTATTATATTATTTACTTTTCTTATCATAATACTCATTTAAATGAATTTTTTTATAATCCCCAATTAATGAATAATTTATATTTATTTTTATTAAATGAAGAATGTTATAAATACTTTTCTGAATATTTATCAATATATTATAATAATGATATATTCTATTTACAATTATATATCCAAATATTAAATTATAAATTAATGTTTTACAGAAAAAAGCAATTAGAACAAAATCAAATTGATGAAGCAAATAATATATATAATAAATTTTTTGCAAATGATACTTATCAAGATAAAATTTTAATTAAAGTTTATTCATCAATAAGAAGAAAAGCAAATGAAATAATGAATCCAAAAGATGATTTATTTGATGAAGCATTAAGAATGTGTTATTTTATTATTAAACAAAGATATATTGAATTTAAAAAAACTAGAAGTTTCCAAACATTATATAATTATTATAATTTAATATCATATATTTATTGTAAAATGATAAATTGTGGTTTAATTAAAAAAGATTAAAAAAAAAAGATGTAAGAATATTAGATTAAAATTCAATTAATTTATATAAAAAAAGATTATAAATGTTTAATTTTATAAACTAACTTTCCTCCATTTTCAATATCATAAGAAATAAATTCTCCATTAAATTCACTAACTTTTTCTTTTAATTTCAATATAAAATTATTCAAATCATCAAAATCACTATCAGGTAAAATACCATATAAAGTAATTAAAGCAGGTTTATTAAAACCTTCTCCAATTTTAGGTTTAATAATATCATTTTCATAAATAGAAATTTCTCCATGACTAATATTAAAAATATCATCTAATTTAGCATCATATAAAGAAACTTCATCTTCAAAAGTAATTTCACCAAATTGATTATAAATACTAAAATTATTAACATGTTTCATTTCTTCTTCAGTATATCTTGCAATTTCTGCAAGAGATGGATTTATATTATAACCACTTTTACTTATTATTGGTATATGTTCTGATGGACATAAATCTTCTTCAAATATATTATTTTTTTTAATATCTTCATTTTCTATTTTTTTATTTGGAGAATTATCTTTATTTATATTTAATGAAAGATTATTTAATTCTTCTCTTTCTTTTTCAAATTTTTCATAATTTGTTTTTGTATTTGAATTATTTAATAAATCATCTTTTTTTGCTAAAATTATATGAACATAATCTCCATCTTTTAATCCACTTTGAATGAAATTATCTTTTAAATTTAATACACTTTCATCTTTCATTAAAAAGAAATCCATATCATTACTATCAATATCAAATTTGAAATTCTCTTTTAAAGTATTTTTTATATAATTTAAAATATTTTTTGTATGAGTTTGTTCTTTGAATTTTAAATAAAATTCTTTTTGATGAATTTCTGGAATATCATTTAATGAAATAATAAAATTAATTTGAATAAAATTATTATTATTATGTTTATTAATATTTTTATTTTCTTTAATTGATGTTGTAGAAATATTATTATGAATTAATTTTTTTTTATTTTTTGTTAAATTAAATCTACGATTAATGCTATCTTTTCTTACAATTTGAAATAATTTATGATAATCACCATCTGTTGTTTTTCTAATTGTGAAATTATTTAAATTTTTCATTACATTATTTTTAACTTGATTTAAAATTTTTGAATTACCTATTACACCTAAACCCGAATATTCTTCTTCTAATGAATCTTTTTTTATTAAATCATTTTTTTGTTGAATATTTAATGTTAAATTTTCATTTTTATCAAATAATGTATTTGTATTATTAGTTTTAATTTCTTCTTTTTTTTCTTCTTTCTTTTTTTCTTCTTTCTTTTTTTCTTCTGATTTTCCAAATAAAGAAATTGTATTATTTGAAGTTGTTTTTTCTTCTTTGATTGAAAAAAGTGAATTTGTATTATTATTTGGATTATTATTATTTAAACCAAAATTTGATATTTCATTTTTTTTTCCATTTTCTTTTTGATTATTTGTAGAATTTATATTTTGAAATAAATTATTATTAAAAGTGCTTTGATTTTGAGTTTGACTTTGAGTTTGAGTTTGACTTTGTGTTTGATTTTGAGCTTGATTTTGATTTTGACTTGGATTTTTATTTTCAGTTTGGAGTTGAACATTATTTGATGATGAAAATAATGAAGTTTTGTTAGTATCAGGATTATTTTGAAAAAGTGATTGTTTATTATTATTTGTAACAGTTCCGAATAAATTTGATGTAATTGTGTTATTATTACTAGTTTGTTGGGTTTGGTTATTAAATAAATTATTTGATGGATTTGTATTATTATTTGAAGTGGTATTATTATTGTTAGAATTAATTCCTAATATATTAGTATTATTTGCTTGTTTTAATAAATTATTATTTTGGTCATTATTTGTATTAGAATTTGTAAATATTGTATTGGTTTGATTTATCATTTGATTATTATTATTTGTTAATAATCCATTTTGTTGAGTTGTTGTACTATTATTATTTGAAAATAATCCATTTTGTTGATTTATATTATAAATTGAATTAGTATTATTATTGTTCCCAATTATATTATTTGTATTATTATTTGATTGTTTATTCATATTATCAAAGATATTATTATTATTTTGATTTTGATTATTAAACATAATTTTGTTATTTCCATTATTATTAAATAAACTATTTGTATTATTATTATTGGAATTATTATTATTTTGTAAATTAGTATTTCCAAAAATTAAATTATTATTATTTGCAAAAATATTATTTTGATTATTATTCAAATTATTTATTTGATTATTTCCAGAAATATTTCCAGTATTATTATTAAATATACTTCCTGGATTATTATTTGTATTATTATTAAAAATATTTCCTGGATTATTATTTGTATTATTATTAAAAATACTTCCTGAATTATTATTTGTATTATTATTAAATATACTTCCTGGATTATTATTTGTATTATTATTAAAAATATTTCCTGGATTATTATTTGTATTATTATTAAAAATATTTCCTGGATTATTATTTGTATTATTATTAAATATGCTTGTATTATTATTTGTATTATTATTAAAAATACTTCCTAGATTATTATTTGTATTATTATTAAAAATACTTCCTGGATTATTATTTGTATTATTATTAAATATGCTTGTATTATTATTAGTATTTGCTTTAAAAATATTATTTGAATTGTTATTATTATTCCCAGATATCCCAGCATTATTATTAGCAAATAATTTACTTTGATTTTGATTCATACCATTAAACATATTCATATTATTATTTGTGTTTCCAAATATTACACCTTGATTATTATTATTCAAAAATGTTGTTTGAGTATTATTATTAAACAATCCTACATTATTATTATTTCTAAAAGTTAAATTTTGATTATTATTATTCATATTATTATTATTTCCGAAAATTCCATTGTTATTATTTCCTAAAATGTTATTAGTATTTATATTTTGATTTATTCCTTGATTTGTATTAATATTATTAAAAATTCCTCCTTGATTAGTGGAATTATTATTTCCAAAAGAAAAATTATTTCCATTACTAGTATTTGAAAATAATCCTGTGTTATTTCTGTTAAATAAACTTGTATTCATATTATTACTTGGATTTTTGTTGTTCATATTATTTCCAAACATATTATTATTAAAAGGGAGATTATTCCCTATATCATTCTTTAAAAAATTATATCCATTTTGGTTCATTTTTTTTATATCTAATTTATTAATTAGTATAAATATTAAAATTTGTTTAAACCAATTAATTTTTTTTAAAATTTAAAATAATTAAATATTAACTTAAAAATTCTGATTAAATATAAATTAATATAAATAATTAAAGTAAAAATAATATTTTTTTTATTTAAACAATTAATTATAAAATTGTTTTAGTTGAATTAAATATTTGGGGATTGGGGATTG
>Ga0256407_10014579_pt1 | contig 10303 bp, 5 predicted proteins | sample RumenRJG_04DNA_FD_193489 | JGI IMG/M metagenome (GOLD analysis project Ga0256407, IMG submission 193489) | Bovine rumen microbial communities from Lethbridge, Alberta, Canada - RJG_04 | ecosystem: Host-associated > Mammals > Digestive system > Stomach > Rumen | place: Canada: Alberta | collected... | reverse complement strand
AAAAAAAAAAAATAAAAAAAAAAAAAAATTAAAAAAAAAAAAATAACATATATTAAAATAAAAACAATGTCAGATGAAAAACATCAAGATATAGATTATGATTCATCAAATGGATGTGTACGTTCATTTAATAAAACATTTTGTTTTTGGGGACAAAGAAAAACTCCTTATGATAGAGAAGGAAATATTAAAGGCAAAACCGCACCTTTATGGGCTAATCCGGCAAAAAAATTTTTTATGTGGATGTTTATAATAAGTTTAATAATGTGTATTTTTTTCATTGCTGCTTATCTTATTGTTAATTATTATAATAATGATATTATTGATAAAACAAATGAAAAGAATGATAACCGTTCAAATGATGATAATTGTATTTTAAAATCTAAAAAAAAATTTAAAATTGTTTTTGTTATTTTTGGAACTATTATTTTATTTTTGAATTGTATATTATTTTTATTTATTTTTTATTAGGTTTTTGTTATTTATTTTTTTATTGTAAAAATTATGCATCTGATCAAGAATGGTCAAGATATATTATTATTCTTTTATTTTTTTGGTTATGTATGGTTGGGTTTAATGTTGCTTCTTATATTGTTACTTCTTCAAATTTAAGATATTATAATAAAGATAAAGATGGTATTTTTAAAATGAGTAAAGTTAAAAAATGTAAAAATTTATATCGTGCTAATTTAGGACTTAATTTCTGTGTTTGTATTATTAATTCAATTATTGAAGCACTTATTTTATTTAAAATTTTTATGATTGCTAAAGAATTTTTCTTTTCTAAATTTGTTAATCATTCTGCTGTTTGTGAAGATGAAGATATTATTGTTATGGAATAAAGAATTTATTTTTATATTTTTTTATATTTTTTTTAATTGATCTTTCATTTAATAATTTTAATTTATAAAAGTTTTTTTCAACTCATAAAAAAAATATATTAGTAAATAATATGTTATTAATTTATATTTTTTTTATTTTATCACAAAATTTATATTATATTATCATTGCATGAATTTTGAAAATCATTTTTAATAGTATTAAATACTTCATCAACATCTTCTTTTATTTTTTCATTATTAATTTGAGTATCTGCAGTTCTTTTATATTCATTTAATTCATTATCAAATTTATTAATTTTACTAAATTCAATAAGAGGATCATTAATAACTTCTTCATTAATAGAACTATCTTCTCTTTCTTTAACTAAAGAATCTTTTAAACTTCTAATTTTCTCATTAACTTCTTTTGAATCTTGAATAGGATTTTCAATATTTAAAATACCTTCTTTTTTACTTTCAATAGTCTCACAAATTTTATCAATTTTTTCACTTATAATTTTTTTCCATAAAGCAGAATTAACTTCATTATTTTCTAAATTTTGTAATTTTTTAACTTGATTTTTTAAATTATTTAAATCATTTTGTAATACTTGTCTATATAATTCAATATTTTTTTTAATTTCATCTTCTTTAAATAATTGAATAATTCTATGTGTATAATGTCGATTTTTTGGAATAATTCTACATTCTTTACAAATAAAACTATTACAATCTCTACAATAATAATTTAAAAATTTTAATTCATTACATTCAGGACAATATTTATTTGGTTTATTTGAATAAATATCTTTTGGGAAATTATCTTTATCATTTACACTAACTAATTTAACTGTTACAATATTTTTAATACCAAAAACTTCTCCTAATGATTTATTTTCAATATGAGTTAAATCTTGATTTTGATAAAACATGAAAAAAGGTTGATTTATTGGATAAAAGTAACTTACTGCCTTTTCTCTTAAGGTTCTTAATGGTCTATTTGGTGGTAAATCTAATGTTATTGTTTTTTTATAATATTGAATTGTAACTTTTATTTTTGAAGACATTTTAATTATTTTTTTTTTATTTTTATATTATATTATTTTATTATATTTTTTTTAATTATTTATTTAGAAAAATTATATTAAATTTTGAATTTATATACTTTTTTTATTATTAAACAATTAAATCATATAATTCCTTTATTTTTATTTTTGGATCATCTGTTTCAATCCATATTTTTCTTTTTCCTAAATTTTCATTTTCAAATTTAATTTTTATTAATTCATCCATTTGTTCTGTTACTATTGCAGGTTTTTCACTAAAAAATATATTAAAAAAAATAAATTTTACTCATATAAAATTGAATCACATGAAATAAATTTAAAATCTGTTAAATCAATGTATTTCTCAAATTGATAATCAATAGGAACATTAATTTCTAAAAAAAATAAATTAAAAATATATATTTTACTATTTAAAATACAATCAATTAAACTAATATTTCTTTTTGAATTTTTTAAACATTTTTCTTTAAAAATTTTAATATCAATTTGTGAATTATCTTGATAAGAATTTTGTTCTTTTTTAAACATTTGTAATCCTTCAATATGATACATTGAAGGAGCAATTGGATTTAATTCAATCCATTCTTTCATATTTTCAATTGAATCTTTAAAAAAATTAACATAATTAAACATTTTTTCATAATTACATAAAAAGATATTTATTATAAATTGAATACAATAATCACAAAAAGAATAAATTTTATTATGTATCAAAAAAAGTTTAAAAAATTCTTTTAATGTATTTTTTATTCTTGAAGTTTGAATATCTTGAGGATCATTAATATCAATAAGAAATCTTTTAAAAACTAACATAATATTATTTAATTGAAAACTATCATAATTATTTATTATTTTAATAAAAACATTTATAAAAATTTTTGTATTTTCTAAGTTATTATAACAAACTTTATTAACTAAATTTGAAAAAACAAATGCATCTTGTTTTGTCTTAATTCCTAAAAATAAATCTAAAATCCATTCTGAATTCTTAAATTGATATGAATTATCAATTTTTGAAAAAGCCCTTTGACCAGTTAATAAATTATTACATAACATATAAATATAACTTTCTTTTCTATAAATGGCAGATTTATCTTTTGATTCATTTTTATTTTGTTTTGTTATAGATGATAAAATATTATGTGTATTTTTAATTATATCTAAATCTAAATTTAAAGTATAATTAATTAAGTTTCTTTCAGAATATTTTGGATAAATATGATATATTAAATAAGTTAATAAAGGTATTTTTGTTATTAAATGATCTTTTGTATAAGGAGAAATTATTGAAAATCTATAAAGAATATAATATAAAAACATACTGTCTTTATCATCTTTTATTTTTTGAATTAAATATATTATATTATTTATAAATTTTAAAAGAGTTTTTGGAATATAAATTGACTCAAGATGATTTATTACTTTTAAATCTAATGGAGGTAAATTTTTATTATTTGAATTAGTGTGATTAAATTTATTAAAAAATTTCTTAAAAGATGAAGTTTGATTTCTTTCAGTATATGCTTTATCTTCAATTTCAATATTATCAATTAAATTCATATCATATGATTTTGTATTATTTTTATTATTTGTATTTGTTATATTTTCATTAATATTATTTTGTTGATTTTGATTACTTAAATTAATATTATTAATAAGATTTTTTTTATCACTTTCTTCATTAAATGAATTATATAATTTTATCATAGCACAATAAATAATTCCAACAAATAATTTTTTCATTTCTAAAATTGGACAATTTACTATATATTCCATTAATGTATTTATATCACTAAATTCTTCAATGAAAAATTCAGAACATTCTTTATATTGATTTAAATAAAATTTAATTAAATCAACAGTACAACTTAAATAATCATTATCTCTTGCTCTAACTAAAACATTAAAAAAATATAATAATAAAAATTGAAAAGATATTGAAATATTATCATCTATAATATTAACTTTTTTTATATTATTATTATTATCATTTTTTTTATTTAATAATTTTATTTTACCTAAATTGATAAAATTATTTAAATTAGAACCAATTGCTTTTTCTCTTAATTTTAATAAATCTTTACTTTTAATATTTTCATCTTTTGTTCTTGAAAAATGTTGAAGAAATAATAAAAGTTCATCATTATTAAAAGATAAATTTAACATATTTGTTAAAAATTGTAAAATAAATCTATGATATTCAACAGAAAAAATATTCTTTTCAACATTATAATGATAAATATTTTCATTAATTTTTTTTAAAATAATATCTTCTTTAATAACATTAGAAATTTCATTATATATTTCAACATTATTAAAATTTTCACAATTACTAACATCAACTTTTTCATAAAAAAGTAAATAAGCATTTCTATTTAAAACAACTTTTTCTTTTTTTTTAGTTTTAAAATTAACAATTTCTTCAAATCCACCAAAAATTTCTTTTTTAAAATTTTGAATATTAAATTTTTTAACAGTAATATCATTAAATTCAAACCATTCTTTAGAATCATTATCATAAATAAAAGAATAATAATGTCCCCCTTCACTATTACCAGAATGAACAACAACTCCTTTTAATTTATATAAATTATTATTTTTATTTTTATCATAATTATCTTTATTATTTAAATAATCAAAAGTATAATTTGTCATATCAAATTCAAATGGAAATTCATAATAATCATTTATTTTAATTTTTGTCATTGTATTATAATTAAATTCAAATCTTTTTAAAACAAAAATTAACACTCTTGGTAATATTTTAAAACTTTGATGTTTTATTGCTGGAATTTTTTTATTACATTGTTGACAAAATATTGCATTTTCATCTTTCATTAATTCACCATCAATAAATGAATCTAATGATTCAAATAAATCTTTTTTATTTTTTATTTGTAATTGAATTGAATAAAATGATATTTCATTTTTTCTATTATGTGAACAGTCTTCTTGAAAAGTTAAATTATCTATAATTCTTCCTTGGAAAAAATATTTTATTAAATTTTCATTTTTTGTTCCTTGTAAATTATTTTCTAATTTATCAATTAATAAATTAAAAAATTCATCTATATCTTTTTGTTCTCTTACATTTAATTCTTCATTATCAAAATTTTTTGTAAAATCAATTGGAGAAAAAAATTTTGAATCTATAAATTTTAAACTATTAAAAACTATTTTTAATTGAAATAAAACATTTTTTTCTTCAATTTTACTTTCTGTATTTAATATTGATTCTCTAAATGATGGAATTAAAAATAAAATTTGAAATAAACTATTCATATAACATGTACATCCTAAATTTTTTAATCCAACGAATTTTTCTTTTTTATCATCATCAAATGATAATTTCCAATCTAAATATAATGAACTTTTCCAAAATTGAAGATTATGAAATTCATTTAATTTGTTTAATATTTCATTTCTTTTTATTTCATCATTTATTATTAGAAAAGTTAATAAATTTGTTGCATTAAAAAAAGTTGATTGATTTTTTATTATTAAAGATTTTGAATTTAAAGGATCTTCTCTACATTTATTAAATAATAAATCATAGAAAATATAATTTGCTAAATCAAATTTTTTTCCATTAATATCATCATAGATTATATTATAATGTTTAGATATTGAATATATTATTAAAAAATATCCTGAAAGTAATTCTTCTTTTGTTTCATTTGATAAAATTTGAGGTAAAAGAATTTTATTTACATAATTGTTGTAATCAAATTCTATATTTAAATTACTTATTTTTTCAATGAAATTATCACATAATTCAAAGTAAATGTTAAATGATAAATTTTCATTTTTTTTTGATATCTCTAATAATTTTTGTAATGTATTTTCTGATAATAAAAATAAAAGAATAAATTTGGAGAATGTAATTTTTAAATCATGATTTTGTTTAAATAAATCATCATCATATATTCTTCTTATAAACATTTTAAATTGTTCTTTTATTAAATGATTTTGAGATTCTATTTCTCCATTAAATAAAATAGTTAAAAATTGCTCTTTTGATTTTGAATCATTTAAAATATTTTCAATAAATTTAATGAAAATAATATTATATTGACAAATAAACTGAAAAATAATTTCAATTGTTTTTGATTGAGAATAATATAAATTTTCTTTAATATCTCCATTTATTGAATTATAAAAAATATCATTTATAAATCCTAAAATTTTTTCATTAATTAAATTATTAATATCTTCTTTTTCAAGTGAATATAATATTTTCAAAATTTCAATAATATAATTTATTATTTGTAACATTTCATTTCTTTCATTTATTTCTTTACTTAATATTTCATCATTTATTTTAACTGAATAATTTTTTATAAATATTAAAATTTTTTCTAACCAAACTTTACTATTAATAAATTGTTCTAAAAAACCATCATTTTTTTTAAATTTATTTAAGACATAAATAAGATGAGATAATAAATAACTTTTATAATAATAATTAGTATCATCAAAATTAAAAATTAAATTAAATTCATTTTTTAATTCATCTGATTTATTTAAATTTAGAATATAATTGTTAATTTTTTTATTTAAATCTTCATTTTTATCAGTATCATTTTTTAATAATTTCCAAACATCTAAAGTATAAATTTTATTTTTATTTTTTAGTAATTTAACCAAAATTTCAAATAATTGATTTAAAGAACCTAATATTTGTTTAGGATTTTTAGGACAATTAATAATTGGATTACTAATTGTAAGAACATAAATATTTATAATTTTAGAATAATCAAATTTTTTATTTCCAGAAATTATTAAAGAATTAAATAATTCAAAATCACAACATAAATCAAATTTCCTTATTAAAGTTTTTCCATTATCAACAATTGAATTAATTTGAAATTGAATAGTATTAACAGGAATTTCAAAATAATTTGAAATTTTATATCTTATAACATATAAAGGTTCATTAAATGAAATTTTTAATTTATAATTTTTTTGGTCATATATAAAATTATATTCAAGAAATCTTTCATTTGGTTCAATAATTTCTACTGAAAGAGAAAGTCCTGATATATCAATTATTATATTTCCAGGATTACCAAATTTTTCATATATTTTATTTATTAAAATAATTAATCCTTTTATTCCAAATTCATTTAAATTTATCATTTTATTTTCTTTTTCTTTTTTAAATGATTCATTTGATTCATTTGTAGTTAATATTTCATTTATATTATTTTTTTCCTCAATTTCTTTATTTTCTTTTTCTTTATTTTCATTTTCATTTCCAATTAAATTATTTAAATATTGAATTAATTCAGAAAAAAAATTTGACCAAAAAGTAATTGCTTGTTTTGAATTTGGATTTTTAACATTTAAACAAATTTCTGATAAAACTGAAGAAACTTCATCTTGAATTTCAATATTTTTAGTATTTATTAAAATATCCCATAATTTTTCAATTCCAATAATTTCATTATCATTTGTTTTATTAACTCTTAAATCCATTCCATTAATTAAAATAAAAACACCATTTGCTTTATTTATTTCTGTCATTAATGAATAAAATAATTTAAATGATAATACATCATCAATTTTAAATAAATCATCATTTAAAAATATTAATTGAAATAACATTGTTTTAAAATTATATGAAAAAGTATTTATATTTTCAAGAAGTTGTTTGTAAAAAATTTCTTTTATATAATCATATTTAATTATAAAATTCCATAATATAAAAAAATTTTCAAAATTAATATCAATATCTATATCTTTATTTAATAATTGAACTATTAATTCAATTCTTGTTTTAATATTAAAATAATAAGGGAAAAATCCTCCAAAAATTAATTCTGATAATTCTTCAAAATTTTTTGTTTTATTCTCTTCAATTTCAAAAGCCTTTGAATTATAATTATTTAAATTTTCCACAATTAAATCAAAAATATTATTATTTTTATTATCATTAATTCTTTTTGTTAATATCATAAATTTATAAGATTTTGAAATTAAATTTTTAATCAAATAAATACTTTGTACTTCACTTTCATTTTTTTTTATATTATTTATTAATTTCATTAATATTTTATATTTTTCATTATCATTAATTATAGGAAAATAAAAAATTTCTTTAAGTGAATTTGTACATTCTTGTATTATTTCAATAATTAAACTATTATTTTTTAAAGGTCCATCAATATAATATTTATCTAAGAAATATTCCCAAAGTAATTGAGTTCCATACAATTTTTTTTCATTAAAAGGTTCATCAATTACATTTTCTATATTATTTTGATTATTAATTTCTATATAATCAATATCAGTTTGTGATAAATAATTAATTGTAAAATCTTTTATTAAATAAATATTATCTAATGTTATTTCTCTTTTAGTAACAAAATCTTTTATTAAATTATAAGTATATTCTCTATCATTTTCAAATAGAAATTGAGATAATTTTGATATTATATTTTTTAAAGTTTCATATAATATTTTATCATTTTTTTCAGCTTCATTTAACTTTTTAAATAAACAATCAATAATTTTTTTTCTTTTTTCATAAATTGCTTCAATTTCCAAATCTTTTAAATTAAAATTATTTTTATACATTAATATAATAATTGGAAGTGATCTTTTCATTATTTCATCATGAACATTATCTTCTAAAATATAATCTAATATTTTAATTTTATTTAATGAATTAATAAAAACATCATATTTCATATTCTTAATATTTCTATCAGGGTCAATTTTTAAATTTTTATCAGTAACTTTTTTACAATTTCTATCAATAGAAACAATTATAGAATTAAAAATTTTTATTGCATAAATTTGTTTTTCTAAATTTTTACATTGAAAACAACCTAAAATATAATTTAAATATAATTCTTCAAAAACATTTATTTTTATTATTTCATCAAAAGGCATTATTCTAGATAATCCTAAACAAACATCAATTATAGAATCTTTACAATTTTTTTTTATTTCATCTTCTGATATTTTCATCATTCTTTTTTGAAGATAAACTCTAATTTGTGAAATTTGATTTGTTAATTTATTTTCTAATTGATTATTTTGTCCTTCCATAAAAGCATGACATTTTTTAAATATAAATATATAATTATATATCATATCAAATCTAAAATTTTGATTTGAAATTATAAAATTAGAAATTGAATTATAACCATTTAAAAAATTAAAATAATCAATAAAATAAGCAATTGGTAAAGCTGCAATTATTTGATCATCATTTATTCTAAAATCATTTATTATTCCTTCATATATTTTTTTATTACAAATTTTTTCTATATTTTTTGAATTTTGATATCTATTTAAAATTATTTTTTTTATTTCTTTTGCATATTTTATATAAAAATCATTATAAATTGGATATTGTCCCATAATTTTATTATATATACTTAAAGCTTCATTTTCAAATGATACAATTGAATATTTTAAATCAATTAAAATAACATCTTCTAATTCAGTTCCAATTATTTCTTTATATTTTATAACTATATCATTATTTTTTTTCATATAATCAAAATAATTTTTTAATAATAATAAAATCAATTCAAATATATCAATACAAATATCAATTCCTTGATTATTATCATTTACATTTAAAACATTATCAAACCAAAAAAATAATTTTCCTCTTAAATTTTGAATCATATCATATGGAGTAATATTTTTAAAATTATTTTTAGAATAAATTTTTTCATCATAATCACCAAAATTAAATTTAATTAATGATTCAATAAATGATTTTATTGTTTCTAAATTATTTAAATCATCTCTTTGACTTATTATTCTTCTTTCATTTAATTTTGTATATTTTCTAAAATAACTTATTTTATCTACTTCAAATAAAAATATTTTAATTGAATTTTCTGAATTTTCAATATCTTTTACTGTTGCTGTTTCATCATTTATTTTAATTATTTGTCCTACTATCCATCTATTATTTATTTTTATGTCACAAAAATTATTTTTCTTTAAAACTAGTTCATAATTTGTTTCTTTGTATTTTTTAATTTCTAAAAATATTTTCTCGTCAAATAATTTTAGATTTGTCTCTTTATTTCCATTTTCTATTTTTTGATTAGAATTTTCCTCCATTATTTAAAATATTTATATTAAAGAAATTTGAAAAATTAAAAAAAAAATTTTAAAAATAATTCAACCAATTATTGATTGGATTTTTAATAAAAAGAATTAATAATAAAAGATTATTTTATTTTAATTTTATGAATAAAAATGAAATCAATATTAATTTTTTTATTGAAAAATTTTAGTTTAAATTTACTATATATGGTTAAAATAATTTTTATTTTTAAATAATTAAATAAATTAAGTAATTTATTATTTTGAAATTTATGTTTGACATTTTTTATTAAATATAATTTATATTATTATTGTGTTTTTAATCAAATTAAATAACTA
>Ga0256407_10014577_pt1 | contig 10304 bp, 10 predicted proteins | sample RumenRJG_04DNA_FD_193489 | JGI IMG/M metagenome (GOLD analysis project Ga0256407, IMG submission 193489) | Bovine rumen microbial communities from Lethbridge, Alberta, Canada - RJG_04 | ecosystem: Host-associated > Mammals > Digestive system > Stomach > Rumen | place: Canada: Alberta... | reverse complement strand
TGCCAATCGCCATAGAAAGGCAGATGATTCAGCAGCGTGGTATAGCGTTCCACCAACTCCTTATCCCCTTTAGCCTGAGCACAGCGAGCCAACACTTTTAGGTAGAAAGGGCAGAAGCCTGATTGAATGGCGTTCTCATAATTCAGACGGATACCTTCATTGATCATACCATAATTATAATAGACCAGCGGTGAGGCGACATCCAGAAAACTGGAATGGACGGAATCGGGATTGTGTGGGGGATATCCGATATTCCCTATCTTAAATGAGCGGTCGAGCAGTCCGCCCTCGTTCATCAGGGCAACGTTTTTGAGGAAAACTATTGTAGTGGTCGGTTTGGGGTTGTTTTCTGCTATCTGAAGCACCTCTTTCCAGTTGTCATCTTCAGCATAGCGCACCATGCGCATCTCGTCGAGATAGTTCTGGTCTTGGTACATCAGCGACCAGGTAAAGGCGATGCCCGCAGCAGCACTTAGTGCAGGGACGAACCATTTCTCCAGATTCTTACCAAAAAGCGGGATCAGCACGGAGACGATACCCAGCGCCCAGAACGGATAGGTCAGATGCGGGGTGTTGTCACTCGGGGTGATGAAACGGGGCAGACCAGCCAATACGACATCATCAACTTTCAAGTTGGAATAGAACTGGGAATGCCAGATGCCGGCGGTGAAGATAAGCACTAATAACCCCACGAATTCTCGCCAGGTGACCTTCTCACTCAGCATCAGGCACAGCACAAAGAGCAGGGCAAACCATCCCAGCACCGGATAGATACAAAAGCCTAGCAGATACCAGATGAGGTGCCATTTGCGCGGCGTACAGAGGGCAGCCCACAGGAGTAGCAGCATAACGAGATAGCCTACTGATTGAGAGAACCAATAGCCTCTGATGGTAGAGATATAAATCCAGTAACCCAGATCAACCACCGACGTGAGCAGACAGGCTACAGGCAAGAGCATCAGCGCAGAGGCGCTTCCCTGTAACCGGAATGCCTTGGCACCCACAAAGAAGATAAGGACCCAGATAGCCGCCAACACACCAGAACCAAAGGCGGGACGATAGAACAACTGTGTGAGCCAGGCGCCCACATACTGCATCAAGCCAAAAGGCTTAGATAATAACCTATTGAAAAAAGGTGTTCCTGAAATAAACTCAGAACGGTCGTGTGCCGTATAGAAAACCTCTTGGTTGAAGTACAATATATATACGACAAATAAAGTGAAAGCCAAGAGGCTGACATAGAGAAAGGCTGACCCAACATATTGGGTCAGCCTATGATTAGATTCCAATAAGGAATGATTATTCCTCATAGTAAACGGAATTGAGAGTAAAGCTACCAGCTTTAAGCAGGAGCTGCAGGTCTTTACCATCCTTACCCTTAGCACAGTCATTAGCAATCTGCTCAGTGATCTGAATCTCATTCGGACCATTTACAAATGGCATATCACTGATATAGGTTGCACTCCACCATCCGTTATGAACCATGATGTTACAATCAGGAGTAGCATCAGATACATCAACGATGAGGGTCTTCAGACCTAAGTAAACATCATCTGAAATAGTGGGCAGGTGTGCACCTTCAGTAGAGCTGAAACGCATTTCTGCTCCCTGCCATGCACCAGGCTGGAATGGGGGCTCTGCTACAGGATCTCCTCCATAGATATAAATCTTCTGCAGTGGATCAGTGATTTCCTGACAATCAACCTTATAAGTATTTGTAAGCACGGTACCGTCAGGACAAAGGGCTGTCAGGACTACATCATGCGTACCAACCTTCATCTTTCTCTTAGCAAAGTTGCCGACGAAATCCTTACCACCAATAGTGAACTTGGCAGTGACAGGGGCTAAAGTCTCACAGAAAATGACATTGCCATTCTTGCCATCAGATGCGATATCAGTCTTGACAGTAGTCTTCGCTACGAGTTCGTCAAGCGTGATATGACTGCCATTGCTGATGTTCTCATGAGTCGGGTTACAAGCGGCAAAGGCGCAAATAGCGACAAACATCAAAAATATCTTTTTCATATTGATTTCTGAATTATAATATTAATAAAGCACTTTATATTGTGTCTCAGGATCGTCAAGGTTCCATCCTTCGTTCTGAACCATTTTACCATTCATCAAGGTAATCTGAGACTGAGGCTTAGGCAGGAATCCCTTGGTAGCAGCATAACGCTTAGACCATGAGCAGGTCATGTGTTCCATTGCACGCTTGTTGGCTTTATCGCCGAGGCAGACAACCATTTTACCACGCTGAGCCTGCAGAGCTTTAGCAGCGTAAGAAGACTCGCTGTGACCGTCTTTACCTGACCAACGGCGCATATCGTTGAAGCGGAGACCCTCAAAAGCAAACTCCCAACGACGCTCGTTCTGAACAGCTTTCAAAGAATAAGCGGTCTGAGGTACCTTAGCACGAGCCTGAACTTGGTTCATGTAAGAAGCGTCACCAGTAAGCTCAGTCAGCATCAACAATACGTCAGCATAACGCATCAGGTAGAAATCCTCGAAGTGGTCACCCTGCAGCTCATTACCGGCAATACCACTGCTGCTATAACCAGGAGCCTGTGCCCACCATGTCCAGTTTTCATTAGCGTTAGCATCCACATTACAAGAAGCATACTTCTTCACTGAATAACCTGATTCCTCGCAGTCATCCTTCTCGTAGGTGTACTTCTCAAGTTCATGATCGAGGTCGATCAGAGAACCGAGTTTACGAATATCGGTATAACCGCCAACTCTCTCTGCATCTGTCCAGTCATCCCAGATATTACATGAAGGAGTACCCTGGCCCCAACCCATATTGAATGGGTATGTGAACTGACGCTTACCATTATTCTGGGAAGCACCATTACGAAGTGACCAGAAACAAGAGAGGTAGTTTGCATACATACGCGGGTTGTTATAAGTGCCACCAATACTCCAGTTTGAAGAATTCATGAACTGAATCTGGAAGAGCTCTTCAGGATTACCATTTCCGTTGCCGGGTTTGTCGAAGCAGTCACTCTCATCCATGTCTGCAATGAAATTATAGGCATGGTTTACACCATCGTGAGCCTCTTTCCAGAGATAGCTGTTAGAGTACTGCCAGAGTGAGCGGAAGTCCTTCAAGAGTCTGTAACGACCGCTGGAAACAATGTCCTTCAGGGCACTGACAACATCAGCCTTAGCGATGGAAGTCTTGTCGCAACCCTCCTGACCTTCAACCAGATTGATGGTAGCGTCGCCAGATGCGAGTTCACCGACACCCTTATAGAAACCTGCCCAGAACATATAGGCACGAGCCAGGAATGCCTCAGCCACATACTTGTTGGCGTGGCCGTCGCCTTGTTCAGTATCTGTGCTCATCAGGTTCATACCGGAAACAAAGTCTGAGAGAATCTGAGGATAGATTACTTCCTCAGCGCTCTGCTGCTCATACAGATCTTCTGTAACGGTAGTCGTCAAGATCAGAGGTATATCGCCATACAGCTGAGAAAGCAACATGTAATAGAAACCGCGCATGAAGTAAGCTTCTCCAAGGAGCTGATTGCGCTGCTTCATATTCTTATCAGTCCATGCCACGTTATCGATGGTCTCAATCATATTGTTGGCACGGTTGACACCGCCATAGAGAAGAATGAAATCATATTCATACTGGTTTGCACCTGCCGTTGTGAAATGATGCAGTGACTTAGCCTCCTTATCCTGCAGACCGCCACTTCCGTAGTTGTCGTCAGACATAATAGACCACCAGTAGAAAGGATTATTCAAAATGCCACTATTATCTCCGCCACCCATGGTGTTCAAGATACTGTAGGTAGCTGCATTCAATGCCTCTACATCGCCTGGTTTACCAGGGAATGTCGCTGCAGTCATCTCTGTAGGACGCGGTTCTGTGTCCAGCGCGTCATTACAAGATGTAATCATTGTTGCTGCTGAAACAACTAATGCTGATAAAATATACTTTTTCATAATGATTTTGTCGAATTAGAATTTAATACTTGCACCAACCAAGAAAGTACGAGACGGTGGGTACAGACCAAGGTCAATACCTGAAGCCCAGGAAGAACCATTAGCATTGTTACCTACCTCAGGATCGAGACCGGTGTAACCGGTGATTGTAAAGAGGTTCTGAGCCTGAACATAGAAGCGCATCTGCTGCAGCGGACAAGCCTTCCAGAGGTGCTTGAAGTCGTAACCAAGGGTAATGGTCTTAACCTTGAAGTAGTCAGCATTCTCCATATAGCGCTCAGATACCCAGATGGTATTCTGGTGACCAGTAGCCGAGATACGCGGCTGAGTGTTTGAAGTACCCTCACCATGCCAGCGATTGAAGATGGTGGTGTCGTAGTTCTGGAAAGCAGCATCACCGAATGAACGGTAAGAACGCAAGATCTGCTGACCGAATGCACCGGCACCGTTAACTGCGAAGTCGAAGCCCTTCCAAGAGCAGCCGAGGTTTACACCGAGCATCACATCAGGGTTCGGATTACCGATCTCATGACGGTCGCAAGTCTCACCTTCTGCATAGGTAATCACGCCATCACCGTTCCAGTCATCCCAGATCAGGTCACCAGGCTGTGCATTGTCAAGAACGGCCTTGCCGGCTGCGCGGGCAGCGTCAATCTGCTCCTGGTTCTGCCAGACACCGCTATATGACATACCGAAGAAATAACCGATGGGGTGGCCTTCCTCTGCACGATAACAGAACTCAGTTCCCTGTGAGAGTACACCGCTAGGACCGTTAAGATAGTGATTCTGGTTAGCGATACGAGTCACCTCATTCTTGTTATAAGTAAAGTTTACACCAACATTGTAGCTGAAGTCCTTACCGATTCGGTCGTTCCAAGTGATTGCAAGCTCAACACCTGTGTTCTTTACGTCACCACCATTGATGGCAGCAGGATTGGTACCATTAACGGCAATCTGAGGACCACCGATCAACCAGTCCTTGGTTGTCTTCTTATACCAGTCGAAGTTTACACCCAGACGGCTGTTAAGGAAGCGGGCATCGAAACCGAAGTCAAGCTGCTCAGATGTTTCCCAAGTCAGGTCAGGGTTCGGTACGATATTGGCGTAAGCACCAGTATTTGGAGTTCCGCTATTTGACCACTCCGTGGAAGAACCGAACTTATAACCGCTGTCATTAGCATCGCCAGAGAGAGCGATAGTTGACAAATACTGATACTTAGCGATGCGGTTGTTACCGTTCTGACCCCAAGATGCACGGATCTTCAAGAAGTCGAGCCAGCTCTTGGTCTTCTCCATGAACTTCTCGTTGGTCATTACCCAACCAGCAGATACAGAGGGGAAGAAGCCCCAGCGCTTACCGCGTGTGAAGATACTTGAACCGTCATAACGTACAGTTACGGTAGCCATATAGGTCTCGTTCCAGTCCCAAGTTGCACGACCGAACCAAGAAGAGAGATACTCTTCATCGCTGTTAGGCTTACCGGTCAGAGAAACATCGTTAACTTGTAACAACTTGAAGTTTGACAGCCAGGCAGTATCCCAACCCTTCAGTGTTGCGAGTTGTTCACCATATCTGATCTTGTTAGATCCACTTACATTGAAACTCCAAGCAGTGCTCTGGAAACTTTGACCAGCCATGACGCTGATTTTGTTGCGACCAAGCATAGGGAGATCATAGGTCAAGGTATTCTCAATAGACCAGTTCGTATTCAGCCATGCACTCTGACTGGCGGAATAAAGTACGTTAGTGGCACTTCCCTCACCAGGAGATGCAGGCTCACCATAACTACGATAGGCGCCAGAGCCCCAGTTATAGTTGAACTGAGTACGGTATCTCAAGCCCTTGATAGGCTGGATGGTCATGAAAGCGGTAGCACTAGAGTTAGTATTGCGGCTTTCTGCCATAGAGTTAAAACCACCATGAATCAGGTTCTCCCAGGGGTTGTTGAACATAGCAGCATTCCAACCTTGGCCATTTGTTACTGTACCATCAAATTCCTGATAAGCATAGCTGTTGCCATTCTCATCAAACTGTGGCAAAAGAGGATTCGTCTGAAGCAGGCTATGGATATAGCTCCAGTACATACCGTCCTCAGCCAGGTCGTGGCTCTTGTTGTATGAGATAGAAACGTTCTCACCGATAGTGATAACATCCATGTCCTTAATCTTAAGCAGCACATGGTCGCTGTTGATACGGATGGTGTGGCGCTTGTAGTAAGAAGCCCTGTCAGCACCCATGATACCCTCATTTCCAGTATAGGTGTAAGACATCATGAACTTTGAACGGTCTGTACCACCGGTCAAGGTTGCAGAATGATTCTGCTGGATGGCATTCTTGTTAACGAATGCATCCCACCAGTCAGTACCTTCCCAGCCGTTGGCTACCTTGTTAAGGATGTTCTGTGGAACATATTCTGCCCAAGGAAGCTTACCACCTGTGGTATTAAAGTAATACTCGTCGATGATATTCATATACTGTGGAGCATTGAGGAGCTGCGGACGCTTAGCAACGTTAGACCAACCGATAGCACCATTGTAGGTGAGTTCGATCTTACCTTCCTTACCCTGCTTGGTGGTCACCAGGATCACACCGTTAGCAGCACGTGAACCGTAGATGGCTGCAGAGGCAGCATCCTTCAGCACGTCGATGCTCTCGATATCGTTCGGGTTGATGCCGTCGAGGTTACCGCCGGCCACACCGTCGATCACATACAGAGGCTGAGAATCACCAGTGGTACCGACACCACGGATGTAAACCTTGTAACCCTTACCAGGCTGTGAAGAACTCTGGGTGATCTGCACACCAGGCGTACTTGACTGCATACCCTCAAGGGCGTTAGTTGTGTTCAGTTTGGCGATATCATCACCCTTTACCTGAACAGTAGCACCGGTAACCAGCTTCTTTTTCATGGTACCGTAACCTACGACTACCACTTCTTCAAGAACTGCATCATCCTCATTCAAGGTGATGTTGATGTTTGACTGATTGCCGACCTTGATTTCCTGAGTCTCATAACCGATGTACGAGATAACGATCGTTGCACCGGGATTAACATTAAGAGTGAAGTTACCGTCAAAGTCAGTAACTGTACCATTAGTGGTACCCTTTTCCATTACGCTGGCTCCGATAACGGGTCCCTGAGCGTCGACTACAGTACCTGTAATCTTTTTTGTAGCCTGTTGTACGTTCTGAACGTCACCAGCGGCATAGGCATTTGATGAATAGCCAAGGCCCAAAAGTGCCATGACACCCATTAAAAGCGCTGTCTTTCTAACTTTTTTGTTCATACTTAAGTATTTTCTATAGATTAATTGGTTTGTAATAAATACAAATTGGTTTTAGAACGGAAGCCATGCTTCCCAAGTTGCCGAGAAGTCTGCCTGGCAGGCCTTCGGCTGGTTGTTAGGAGGAGTTGTTTTGGTTCATACGTTTTGGTTCCTATTAAGTTAATATGTTAAATAGTTGAATAAGTATATTCCGAATCGTTTGCAAAGATAAGCGTTTTTTTTCAAAACTACAAAATTTTTTTTGATAAAAGTTTCATTTTCTTCACAAAAAAGTGTATTTTTACAAGAAATCCGCAAAAAAACACAAAAAAAACCTCATTAAGTGTATTTTATACAATATTAAAAAGCGGCAAATTGGGATTCAGGCTCCCTATTTATCTCCCTATATATTATTAATAAGGTGTAACGATTGCTCGAATGCCGTGAGTCAGAATGAGCAATTTATGGAATAAAGCTTTGTTTATATGTGTGAGAGGCATCCTTACGGATACCTCTCTTCTTCAAGTTGATGTCCCTATCCCATGCAGGACGTGGCGCCCAATGCAGTCAGGATAGCCGAAGCGATTGATGCAATCAACTGAACAATGAATTTGGTTGTCTCTTTCTTATTCATATATTTCCTCCTTTCTTTTTTACCCTTTTACCTTTTTAATTTAATACTGGGGGCAGCCCTTAGGCCGAACTGCCCCCAAGTTGAAATCAATCGCGGGGCTGATCGTCTTCAGGATCTGTTGGGGTAGGGATGATGCCACTGCCATTGTGTACGGTCCCTGAGCCTGCCGAAGGGTCGGTCCCTGATTCGGTTCCTGAGCCCGTCGAAGGAGTCGAAGGATCCTCATCCTGGATAATATCCCAAGCTGACAGCGGAGTACGCAGCGTGTAGGACTTGTCCTTGCCGTTGATCTTCTTCTTGATGGTCTCCACGAGGTAGGCGAACTGGAGCGAACACTGATCCTTAAACTTCTTCGAAGTGATCTCCTCACCCTGGGCATTCTCAGGAATAAACACGAAGTTCACACCCTGCACCAAGTTGTTGACACCCATACGAAGCGCGTCCTCAATAGTTGCAGCACCGCCAGGAACAGAAGTCACGGTAGGACGGAACGTGCCGAGACCATCCAACTTTACAGGCTGACCGTGAGACATCATCTCTTTCAGACACTTCACGATAGAAGCCAACACCAGCTGCATAAACTCATAAGTCACCATACCGCCGTGATCAGCCACGTGCCTAGCGAAACCCTTGGTGGTCAGTGCCTCCTTAGACTCAGCTTCAGGATAGTAACGACCCTCCATCTTTGAACCCTCCACAATGTTCTTGCGAAGATTCACCAAAAACGCAATGTTTTCTTTTGCCATAAATCAAATACTTTTAAAAATGATACTAATGTTATTTAACTCGTTTGTCTCTTAAAGACAATGCAAAATTACGGTTTTTTTCGTGTGTTTGCAAGCATTTTCAGCCCTGCAATCCCCTTATGAGAACTTACGGAAACTTAATGCCACTTATGGCTACTTATTTGAACAAAATATTTGGCTAATTCAAGAAAAAGCAGTATCTTTGTAATATGAAAACATCAGTTAGAACATATGGCCGAATGGAGTTGGCACAGGCTTATTTCCCTGCCATCTTGCCACGCTCAGCATGGAAGAAACTAAAGGCACTCCTCATGGATGATCCTCAGACCGCTCCTCTGGCAACCCTATCCCGTCGCACATTCCTCCCTGCCGAGGTGTCTATTATCTTCTCAACGCTTGGCGTTCCGTAATATTTCTTGACACATATGGCGTGTATGTGTTACCCCTCGGGCAATTTGCATCCCGAGCATTCTGCCCGCTGGATGGCCGTAGCCTTGGCGATGGCGATGTTTGAGGGTGGCCTGAGTGATGCCACGCCTATCATTCCTGCCATGTTTCAAGCCTGGGCGATGCTATAACACACAAAAAAGGTGCTAGGTCTTGGGACTCAGCACCTTTTATTTTTATCATAAATATGATTATCAAACTTTTGATAATTATTATTTGCATGTCGGACATATTTGTCACAATTTAACTGATAAACAGATAGTTAACTATCACTAAATCCGCTACGCATGCTACCTGATTGCCCAAAATATAACCAGTCCCTTCATCTTTTTTTCTTAAAAATTTGGAGTTTAGTACTAAATTTAGTACCTTTGTCGCCGAAATGAAAGTATTATGGGATCGAAAGAGAAATTAGTAGAACGATTCAAAAAGAAACCGAAGGACTTCACATACGAAGAAACAGTTAGTCTTTTATCACATTTCGGTTATGAGGTACACAATAAGGGGGCAACATCAGGTTCTCGTGTGAGGTTCAAGAATGAGGCAACGGGTGTATATATTGACATTCATCGTCCTCACCCTGGAAGTATTATGAAAGAATGGATGGTTAAGACCATTTATCAGCATTTGAAGAGCAACAATTTAATTTAGATTAGAATTATGGATTATCTGGAGTATAAAGGATACAAAGGCAGTGTGGAGTATAGCAAGGAAGATAACTGCCTGTTTGGTAAAGTTCAGGGCATGAGCAAGGCACTGATCTTATATGAAGGACAGACGCTTGATGAGCTTCGGGAAGATTTCGAAGCTGGTGTAGATAGCTATCTGGAAGGATGCAAGGCCGATGGTGTAGAGCCCGCAAAACCTTATAGTGGTCGATTGAATTTGAGGATGTCTTCTGAGCTTCATTCTCGTTTGGCAGCCTTTGTAGCATCATCAGGCACCACTATTAATGACTTTATCAATAAAGCCATTAAAAACGAACTCAAGCATGTGGCTGCACTATAGTCGCTTTTTTTTGCAGGACTATATTTCTACAATATTATACCATATCGGGTATAATATTAATGATTATTATCACTATTACACCCGAAAAGGTATATTTTAAGGAAAGTATTATTTCAGATAATCGTTGATGAAGGCCTCGCGGGGGTGGAGATACTTCTCTTCCCAAGGGGCACGTAGATCACCAGAAGGCCAGGCGTGGGTGCGATATGGCACGCAGTTGATGGTCTTCTTGCCGGGTGCATTGTTCAGCG
>Ga0256407_10014576_pt1 | contig 10305 bp, 15 predicted proteins | sample RumenRJG_04DNA_FD_193489 | JGI IMG/M metagenome (GOLD analysis project Ga0256407, IMG submission 193489) | Bovine rumen microbial communities from Lethbridge, Alberta, Canada - RJG_04 | ecosystem: Host-associated > Mammals > Digestive system > Stomach > Rumen | place: Canada: Alberta... | reverse complement strand
GTGATTGGGGATTGGACCCAACCCCCAATCCCCAATCCCCAATCCCCAATCCCCAATCCCCAATCCCCATTCCCCAATCACAAATATTATTTTTTAAAAATAAATATTTAATTTAATTAATAAAAAAAATAATTAAAAAAAAAATAATAATCAAAATTATAATTTTTACTTTAAAAGAAAACAATTCTAAGTAAATTAATATTTTTAAAACAAGAAAAAAATTGAGAAGTTATTTTTATTTCAAGTACACCAATTGTTCAAGCCAAATTGTCTGTTTTTCTTTGTAATATTGAAATCTTATAATCCAAAATATTTTTTTTCATTTGTTTTTCGATTTTTAAATTTGAAAGATATAAATTAATTTAAATTAGGTAATTGAAAATGAGACTTTTTATAAAAAATATTTATAATTTGGTATGATGCATTTAGTTTTGGATTATGTTCTTTATTTGCTTCTATATCTATTTGTTTTTTATAATTCATTATTTCATTTTCTTTATTTATTAATTTTTCTTCATTTATGAATATTTATGAATGATCATAAACTTATTACTATTATTCTTAAAATCTAATAAGCAAGTTCTCAATTTTATTATGAACTTAGATTGTATCCTATACTTATAAAAATTATATACAATACATAAAATAATTTGTCTAATTAATTTTAAAGGAGAAAAATTAATAATTGCAAGAAATTATCACACAAATTATATTAAATTAAATTAAGCTTAAAAAGAGGTTCAAAAAATACTTCTCAAACTGCAAAAATTTATAAAATAATTTCATTAAAAGGAAATCGAAAAAATTTAGCCAAAATTTAGTTGTAGTATATAACAAATGAAAACTATTATAATGAAAAATTTTATTCTCTATAAATTTATATTTTCAAATTGCATAAAGAAAATATTACTTTGAATAAATTTGGATTTTAATTTTCATACCCTAAAAACAAAAAATAGTTAAACAATTAAAAAGAACTTTTAAAAAAAGTTACAACAGTTAATGCATTGCTATTACTATTACACATATAGTATTTGAAATAATTTCTTATACAATTGATTCAATTTCAAACAATAAATATAAAAAAAAAAGAAGATTTGGAAACTCCATCAAAGCAAATTCAATTTTAAAACTAAAAACAATAAAAAATATGGAGAAAAAAGTTTAATCAACAAAGATTTAAAAATAATGGTTAAAAAAAAATGCAAATAAAATTGGATTTTTACTCATAATCACAAAAAATGTTATGAATGGAACAACTTTTCCTCAAACTCAATTAAATGCTAATATAAATATAAGATAGATTAGAATAGCTCAATTAATTAGGAATTTATTTTTATGTTTTAAAAAATCTAATATTAAAATAATTATTAGGAATAAAAAAAAAATATTTAAAAATATTATTTGATTTTTGAATGATATATTAAATAATAAATAAATATTAGACCTACTAAATAAATACTTTCTTCATTTTTTCATTTTAGTCTCCAACATCTGTAAATACTTAATTTCATCTAGTTATTTCACCATAGATTTTTTCTACATCTTTTGAATCATTTATTTTTTATTTATTTGATTGTAATACAATTTTTTTAGGAAAAGAAAAATTAAACTATAATTAAAAAACATTCTTTAATAATTGGATAGAATTTTCCAAATTTTAATAATAATTTGTATGATTTTACTATATCTTTATGAGATATATTTTTATGAGATTTAAAATATTTTTTTATTCCTTTTTAATTAAGCATGTTTGTAATACAATCATCCATCCATTATATTTTGTTTTTTTGTTATTTAATTCTATATTATACATTTTTTAATTAAATGATAAATATAGTATATAATATTTAAAAGGAACTATTACTGCTGTAAATAATATTTCTTTTTGATTTCTCTACAAAAGTTTTTGTTATTTGGCCAATCTAATAAAATTTATAGATATAAATTTTTTTGAACTCAATATTTCAATATAAATTATTCATAATACTCAATTTGATTTTAATTTGTATTATTTAATAAAACTTATAAAGGTGACCCTAATATTTTTTTAATTACTTTAGTATTATCTGCATTTGGTTAGTAATTTTATTCAAGTTTTTAATTATTACTATTTATCTTAACTAATTTAAAATTAGCTATTTTTGAATTTCTATAAAAATTAAAAAAAAAATCTTTTTATTTATTATGAGAACATTGTGGTACTTTTTTATTACATATGCAAGAAAGAAAAAAGAAAACAGTGAAAATGTTGAGTTTATTGTCCCTGAAAAAAAAAGTCAAAAATCAGAATGTATTTTTATTGATGAAAAATATGAAAATCTGGAATATTACTATAATAAATTAACTGGAAAAGGAAAAAAGAAAAATATTTTTAACTTTGGATTTGAAATAGATGATGAAAAATCTTATCTCATTTGATTCCCAAGGAAGCACATTTGTTTATGATGTCAATTAGAAGCAGAAAAAAAAATCATTGATATTGGGAGAAAAGTTCCTCAAAGTAAAGAATATAAAGAAAAAATTGAAACTTTTATTACAGCTTTGAAAAAAAATGAGGAGGAAAATATAAATGATTAATTACACAAAGAGACTATAAATTTATATTCAAAAAAAGAGGGTTTCTCTTTTAATTGAATTATTTCTCAAAGTTTATAAAAAAAAGATTTGTGATTTGAATTGATGAAAAAATTTAGAGAAATGGATGGAAATCAAAAAGAGAATGAAAAAAACCTGGATAAAAAATCTTTTTTAAACTGCTATAAAGCAGATTTTAATGCAATTATATCGGAAGCTGATAAACTAATAACAAATATGAAAATATAGAATTTTATGGGATAATTCTTTCTTATTTAAATTACTACTATTATGACAATTTTTGTAAAGTTATAGATGAGTTATTTAAAAAAAGCTCAAAAGATTTATATGAAATTTTGCTAATTTATAATGCTCATCTCAAAAACCCAATTAATCAAGATTTTGATTTTAATCAGTTTATTAATTATACAATTTTAAAAAAAGATTTCTCTTTCTTTAAAAAAGGATTAGATTACTTTAGAGACATTCAAACTTTTCTTCAAGCTATTGAAAAAAATAAAAATGAAATGTTTGAAAATTTTGGTTCATCTGGTAGGATTATGAATATAGGAAATTTAAAATTTCAAAAAACTAATAAAACTGACACACAAGAAAATACATCATCTCAAGAAGATTTAAATGAAATAGTAATTGAACCTAATATTTCTAATATAAATAATTTGGAAAATAATTTGAAGAATCATTTTATATCCGAAGTGATTAAAAATATGAATTCAATAATTTCATTTTCTAAAGAAAATAATACATTTTTAATTTATTTTAATAATAGTTTCTGGCAGTATATATTAAATTATTTTAATGAGCCAAAGCAAAATAATATATGTTTTCAATTAAGAGAAACATTTATAAAATATTATGATTTAGTCACAATAATTTTTGCAAAAAAGGATAATAAATTCACAATTAAAAAAGATGCTATTAGTTATTTTAAAAAAGATGAATTTGCATTTTTATTAGATCGAATAATTAGAAAATATAATAATAATAGAGAAGTTAATAACATTGAAAAGCTAGCATTTATAACACAATATAATCCTTATTATATAATGCCAAAATATTCAAATAAAGTTGACTGTGAAATATTTGATTCAATTGATTTAAATAATATTGACAATGAATTTATTAATGATTTTAGAGGAATGAATTTTGAAATTATTTTTAAAGACTATATATCTGATTATATCAAAAAAATTATAGAAAAAATTAAAAATATTCAAGACTTCGATACTATAATAAAATTAATAAATATTAAAAATCTTAAAAATAAAAATGTATATTTAGAGCAATTGAAAAAACAATATGTTAATATTATTAGTAATGATATAGGATTGTTACTGATAATAAATTAAAAGATGCAATTCATGTTATAGCTAAAATTGCTATTATAAATTATATTTATGAATCAAGTGATAAAAAATTTGATTTTATAAATAAAAGAATTAAACAATTAGAAAAGAAAATAAAACCTCTAATTTTTATTGAAATTATAAATCTTTGTTTTAATAAAGAAGATAAAGATAATAAAACAGAAGGAGAAGAAGAAGAGAAAGAAAAAGATGAGGAAAAAGAAGAAGATAAAGACATAGATTTTAATGAATTGAAGAAATTTATTTTTGAAGAATTTTCAAATAAATTGGAAAGTGAGTCTGATATAGATAATATAATAAATTTAATAGATTGCTTTGAAAGAAAAAATAAAAAAAAAGAAAAAGAAGATAATCAAAATATTGGGAAAAATGAAAAGGATAAAAAAAGAGAAGAAATTAAAAATAAATTTTTAAAGCAATTAATGGGAAAAAATTTATTTACTAAAGAAGAATATTTTTTAACTAAAAAAAACTTAAAAATTATATTATTATATAAATTATATGAAAAAGGAATAATACAAAAAAATGATGAATAATATTATGATAAGATAATAGATTTAATAAATAGAATCCATAAAGATATAGAGGGTGAAATTAAGAAATCTAAAATAGAAGAATTTCTGAAAAATGATGAATCTTTTATAAAGCAAAGTTTAAAATTAATAAATTTATCATTTGAAGGATTTAATTCAGATGAAAAATATGAACAATTAAAAAAAAATGATGAAATAAATAAAGATATAGATAAATTAAAATATATTAAAGATAATATTATAATATATCATAAAGAAACTTATCAAAAAGAAATAACAGAAATAATAGAAATAATAAAAAAAGTCAAAATAAAAGCATATTAGATGATAAGAAGGAAAAATAAGAGAATTATATTGATAAAGAAAAAAAATATGAAGAAATTACAATGGAAGAATTAATTCATTTAAAAAATCAAATACATATTGAAAATTAAAAAGAAAGCATTGAAGATGATATAATAAAATCAAAATGTAAAATATTAATTTTTTTAAAGAAGTAATATCTAATATAGAAATATTTTATGAATATATGAAAGATTTTAGAAGGAAAGATAGTAGTTTACCTATAAAGATTAGTATACAAATTAAAATAAAAGAAAAAAAACCAACTATAGAATATTATATAGATAAAGGAGAAAAAAAAGATTTTGAAGAAATAAGAGATTATTTATTTAACGTAAAAAATTACTTTATATCTCAATTAAATATAATATACAAAGAAAAATTAAATTAAAGATTTTTATATGGAAAACAATTCAGAAGTTTCATGAAACATTTAGAAAGTAATTATAATATAGATTCAATTTTAAGATATATTTTAAATAATATTGATAATAATATTTCGATTAATGAAAGATTTAAGACTATAAAAAGAAATGTATATGATTATATAAATCAATATAATTTATATAATAAAAATTCATTAGATAGTATTTCAAGCTATATAACTACTTTATTTAAGAATAATAATAAAACATTAGAAGGCCATAACGAAAGAATGAAAATAAATATTAAAAACTGTAAAGGAATTTTTTATATGAATGTGGAAATTATTCAAAGGAAAAATATATATTAGATTTATTTTGGGAAAAAATGAGTGAATTACCAATTTCATAAAATGTATTAATTACTAATAAAGAAACTTCCTGAAGAAATTCAAGCTTTTTTCCATAGAGTAATATTATATAATTATAACACTCTATTTGTTGTAGAAATAAATGATTCATTTTCTGAATATAAACTAGGTATAATGAATAGTTATATAGATAGTCTATTATCATATAAAAATAAAAAATATAATGAAGAAACAAAAGAAAATGTCGATAAGTCAAATACTGAAGTATATTTAGATTCATATATAGTTTTCTTATAAGACAAACAAAATAAAAATATAACATCATTTTTAAATGAAATAAAAAAATTAATAAACTCAAGAAGATATATATTAAAGCCCATGATACCTCAAAAATTTGAAAAATATAAGACTAAAGATGAAAGTAAAAATTATTCATCAATATTAGAAAATATATTGATTATAAGTTCAGATATATGCGGTCTAGGTAAATCAGGAAAAATTAAAAAAATAATAAAGGATAATGAAAAGACTTATTTTGTTTTTCATTTAGGAGGAATATTAACTAAAAATATAATTTTTGATAAATTAGACAATTTATTAAATGAAATAAAAAAAAAATAAATTATAAAGATATCGATCGCTATTCATTTAAATTTAACAGAATCAAAAGAAAATTTCTTTAATAAATGAATTCCTTTTTTCATTTCTACAAAATTTTATGCAATCGATGAAAATATTATTTATATTCCAAAAGATATTCATATTTATATTGAAATTCCAAATTGTTTTGAAGATTATTTATCAAAATTTAGTATATTAAAAATATTTAAAAGAGAAAATATTATTTAGAAAATATGCTCCATTTAATTTTCCAGAGAGCATCATAAGTATTTTTCACAGAATGTTAGGATTTGATTCAAATGAAGAAATACAATAATTTGTTAAAGAATATATTGGTATTCCTAAATATTCTTTTCATCAAATAAATATATTTATTAAATTTTTTATATCTCAATATAGTAAGTTTGAATCAAAACTAACATTTAAAATTGGAGAAAAAGATATAAGTGCAAATTGAATTGAAGAATTTGCTAACTGTACAAAATATTTCACAAACTAGGGATTTTCAAAATTATTAACAGGAACTGAAAAAAATGAGAAAAAAAATTATATAGATAAATTATCAGAAATCTATGATAATGATTTTAAATAATATGACATTTCAAAAATCATTGATTTTTGCAATTAAAGATAAAATGATTTTAAAAAAACTAGTAATTCCTAAAAAAGATTCAAAAGATTATAAAAACTCAAAAGAATATTTAGAAACTATTAAAGATATATTAAATCTTCCTTATACAGTTGAATCTTTATTATCTATAATAGAAGAAAAAAATAATAATTATATAATAACAAATGATAACTTTAAAAAAATTGTCTTATTAGTATATAGAATAATTGCAAATGTTCCAGTAATTATAATGGGAGATACAGGTTATGCCAAAACAGCCTTAATAACTGAATTAAATCAGATTATAAATGGTGGAAAAAAACAATTGAAATAATTAATATCCATCCTGGAATAATAGATAAAGAATTATGTGAAGAAATGGAAAGAGTAGATGAAATAGCAAAGAAAGAAAAAGATAAAGAAACCTGGTTATTTTTTGATGAAATGAATACTTGCTTATCTCTATCACTTTTAACAGAAATCTTTATTAATAGAACTTATAATGGAAAGAGTTTTAGTGATAATATTAGATTAATCGGAGTTTGTGATCCTTATAGAAAAAGAAAAGGAAATAAAGAAAAATGTGGATTAAGTTTCAGATGATAATGATGATGAATTAATTTATTTAGTACAACCTCTTCCTCAATCATTATTATATTATGTTTTTAGTTTTGGTTCAATTGATGATACTGATGAAAAAAAATATATACATAGTATTATATAAATATTATTCACGGAAAAGGAAAAACATTTACATGAAATAACAAGAGATGCAATTTCACAATGTCATATTTATTTAAGAGAAACTTTTGACCCATCTGTAGTTTCATTAAGAGAAATAGAAAAATTTTCAGAATGTATTGCATTTTTCAATAATTATTTTAGTATTAAAAATAAATATGATAATAGAACGAATAATGAAAGTAATAATAAATTAAGGAGTATTATATGCTCTATTTATTTATGTTATTATATTAGATTAACAAATCTTGAAATAAGAGGTAATTATGAAAACATATTAAGAACTATATTATTAAAATTAGTAAATAATGATAAAAATTATGAAGAAAAAGGAGGTGAATTATTGGAAGAAATAAAAAATAAAGAATTCAAAGATGAAATTAATAGTAGACCTGAAGAAATAATAAAACAATTTAGTGATTTTCTTAAAATAGAACAAGATTATTTTTTAAATCAAATAGAATTAGATAAAGGTATAGGTAAAAATACTTTGTTAAAAGAAAATGTATTTTTATTGTTTTTATCCGTAATAATAAATATACCACTAATTATAATAGGTAAACCTGGTCTGGTAAAAGTCTTAGTGCCCAATTAATAAATAAGTCAATGAAAGGAAAATATTCTAAAAATAAATTTTCCCAACAATTCCCGCAATTAATTCAAACATATTTCCAAGGTTCAGAATCAACTCAACTAGAAGATGTTGAAAGATTATTTAAAAAATCAGAAAGTAAATTAAATACTTATAAAAAAAGAGTAAAAGAAGGAAAATAACCAAAAGGAGAATTACCAATAATTATGGCCTTATTTGATGAATTAGGATTAGCTGAAAGATCTACAAGTACATTCTAAACTTGAATATGGTGGTAAAGAAGAATGTATAAGTTTTGTCGGTATCAGTAATTATTCATTAGATGAAGCAAAAATTAATAGAACTTTAGTTTTATCAGTTCCAGATTTAGACCAAAAATTAAATGAATTAAAGAATTATTACAATTTATTAAAGAATTAATTTTATACAAAAAATATGTGTTTGAAAAAAATAATCAAGAAAATAATAGTGGCCAAGAACCTTTACATCCACAAAATGAAAATACATCAATATCTCATGGTTCACCAAATACTCAGACTGATGTTAATAATGAAGGAATACAAATTGTAGATGAATCAGAGAAAAGAACATTTCAATCTATTAAAGGGACCAAAGAATATAATTGTTCATATGATTTAAATGTAGAATATTTTTATGATTCAAATGATTATATCTTATATTGCTCTCAATCTAAATCAATATTTAATTTACAAAAATTAAATAAAAATTTTGAAATAGAAGATAAAAATAATATTTATGATTTAACTGAAAAATTTGTTGAATGCAATAATTCTTATTTAAATTTATTAATTGATAACTCTGATAGAATTAAATTATTAACAAATTGTGATGATATTATTCAAAATTTCCAAGTTGAAAAAATTATCAATTCATCATCTTCATCATTTATAATTAAATTAATTTCTTCATCCTCAAATTTCACAAATCATACATTTTCTTTACAAACAAATAAATCAACTCCTTTTATTATCATACAACAAAATACTTCAAAAACAAAAGAAGAAATAAAAAAAAATATAAAAAATATTATAAAAAATTTTGATTTAAATAAATTATATGAAATATTTGGACAAAATTTTAAACTAAAAATAAGTCTTATTAATAACAAAAATTACATAAGTATACCAACTTATGTTGATTTTTTATCTTGTAAAGATAAATTAAGAGATTATTATCATATTCCTGATAATGAAAATTTTTTTGTATTTCTGATTGAAATAAATAAAGATAATAATAAATCTTTAATAAATCAAGTTGAATATATAGTATTTGATGAAAAAAAAAAATATATTAGATTTATCTGTTTGCTCAGGTGAACCAATATCAATATATTATAGTATTACTGAATTTACAATTTTAGATATTCCCCTTATTTCTAAATTTGATGAAATTGGTGTTGACATATTTAATATTCATGATGATTTTTTTAATAATATATGTTATTCATATTCAGAAAGAAATTCAGATATAATATTAAGAGATAGAGTAAAAGATTTTTATCAAAATTACTCTTTATGTGACTCAAATTGTGAGTATAAAAAAATAGATATTCAAAATATGATAATTAATTGTAATTGTCCAGTTAAAAATGAAATAAATATAGAAGTTGAAGAACCAACATTTAAAACAATAATTTATGGTATATTTGAAAATTCAACATTTGGAGTAATAAAATGTTATGAATCAGTATTTTATTTAAATAAAAAAAGTAATATAGGTTTTTGGATATTTATATTTTTTATTATATTACATATTCCACTTATTATTCATTATATAAATTATAAAGATTTATCAATAAAAAACTACATTAAGGAAAAAATAAAAAAATATTATTGCCATTATTTAGTAAATAATCCTTATATTTTTGATTATTCCCATTATATTTAATATTTCATAAAAATTTTAAAATTTTATTTTTTTTTATGTTTTACTTGTATTATATGAGAATAAATAATTATTGTTTATTAAAATATATTTTTATTTATTTATAAATTAACTTTTTATTTTTTATTTTTTTTTTAAAATTATTTTATATAATTTATATATATTATAATAATTAGTTAATATATTATTTTTTGATAATTGGGGATTGGGGATTGGGGATTGGGGATTGGGGATGGGGTTTGGGGATTGGGCCCAATCCCCAA
>Ga0256407_10014573_pt1 | contig 10310 bp, 8 predicted proteins | sample RumenRJG_04DNA_FD_193489 | JGI IMG/M metagenome (GOLD analysis project Ga0256407, IMG submission 193489) | Bovine rumen microbial communities from Lethbridge, Alberta, Canada - RJG_04 | ecosystem: Host-associated > Mammals > Digestive system > Stomach > Rumen | place: Canada: Alberta | collected... | reverse complement strand
GCATTGGCGATGCAATGGAAGTCTTGCGGAAAATCCGTGACGAAAAGCAAGCCGTAGCAGAATTCAATGAGATTCAGGACAATCTGGCCACGGAAAAGAATCTGGAAAAAGCCACTTACGCTGACCTGGCCACGCCCTGGATTCGTCATATTGTCTTCATTGCCATGGGGATTGCCATCTGCCAGCAAATTTCCGGCGTAAACTCGATTATGTACTATGGCACCCAGATCCTCACAGAGGCAGGTTTCTCTACGCAAGCTGCCCTTATCGGCAACGTTGCCAACGGTGTAATTTCCGTCACCGCCACCTTCTTTGGCATCTGGATGCTGGGACGTCACGGCCGCAGGCCGTTGATGATGACGGGACAGATTGGCACCATGTGCTGTCTTTGTGCCATTGGCCTGCTTTCCAGCCTGCTGGCCGGAACAGCTGTCCTGCCCTACATCGTGCTTTCCCTTACCGTTACGTTCCTTTTCTTCCAGCAAGGCTTCCTGTCACCGGTCACCTGGCTCTTGCTCTCTGAACTCTTCCCTGCCAAGTTGCGTGGCATGGGCATGGGCGTTACGGTACTCTGCCTCTGGCTCACCAACTTCGGCGTAGGCCTGTCATTCCCGGTACTGCTCTCCTCCTTTGGACTGTCCTCCACCTTCTTCATCTTTGCCGCTTTAGGCGTTTTAGGTCTGCTTTTCACCTTCAAATTTGTTCCCGAAACCAAAGGTCGCTCCCTGGAGCAGATTGAAAAAGACTTCCGCGGTGACGATGGGAGGAAAGAAGTGCATACTGCTGTAGTTGAGCATTAAAATTGTTTCACGCTTAAATCATAAAATGACAAAACCGCTGTCTTTAAAAGGCAGCGGTTTTGTCATAAACAAACACCGATTATTCATGTGGTACAAGTTTGGCTGTATATCTTTTGTCCAGCCAATCTACTACATGAGCATAGCGGGCCGTTACTTTAGGGTCTCGATGGCGAAGCGTATCCTGCACCAGTCGCAAGTCTTTGGTTTCTTTGTATAAATTTGTGCCGCAGCTGTGCCGAAAGACATGACAGGAGCAGCCGGGGTGCTTCAAATCGCAAGCAGTCAGCGCCTTGTTCATAATGGAGCGGATGCCATTGCGGGAAATGCGCCCCATCAGGTTCCGATTCGACGAAGAAAGAATCAGCGGCGTGAGAACGCCGCCTTTTTTCCATTTAAATTGATTAGAAAAGCAGGAAAACAAGATTTTATATGGAAATTACATATCTTAGATGGTATTGGCAACTGCTAACCTAAAATCCCCTTCACTTCCATTTGAGCTGCGTTTTACAACAGTTCAATAGGCTAAGCGAAATTAATGAATGATATATATTGTATGGTAAAACGTAAAAAAATTTATAAAATTGTTTGGAGATATCATCTATGAAAGAACTATTCAACCGAACTAGCAATCCTTTATTTCATCTGCTTTGTCAAATCATAAATGAAATCTATGCTGGAAAAAAAATCACAAAGCAGGAAATACAACAACGTATAAAAGAAATCCCAGAATTTCAATATAATGAAGCTCCTGAAGATGAACGTGAACTAGCAATAATTGATAAGGTTTTTCAATTCGAATCTCCGAATTCACCTGCTTCTATTTGTATAACTGCTCCCGTACCATCGCTGGTTACTGATACCGAACTGGCTTGGTTAAAAAGTATGCTGCTAGATGACAACTTTGATTTTATATTACCAGAAGAACTGCGTAATAATTTGATTAATCGTTTAAAAAATGTCACTCCTTTATATAACAAATCAGTTTGGCATGGAAGGCCACACAGCGATTCAGAAATAAAACCTATTCTTCGAACAATCATTAACGCGCTTTCATCTAAAACAGCTCTAATCATCGATAAACACCAATATATTATTCCATATAGATTGGAATACGACCTTGCTACAGGACTATACAGTCTAATTGCTTGGGAAGAAAAACACAAAAAAGTTTTAAAAATCCATTTAAATAAGAATATTCATTTATTCAAAACTTTAGAAAGAATCTCCTCTGAAACATCAGTACAAATACTAACATATCTTGAGCAAAATAAGAAGCAAGTTACATTAGAGTTAACGCCTACGCGCAACTCAGTAGAACGATGTTTATTTCTTTTTAGTACCTATGATAAGGAAACGCATATTGACAGTAACGAAAAATATATATTCATTATACAATACTACAAATTTGATGAAGATGATGTTATATCAAAAATACAAAGTCTTGGCGTTTCTGTAGTTGTGCAATCTCCCGAAGATATTCGCCAAAAAATAATATCAAACATCTTAAAAATGCAAAACATTTATCTTCAAACACAAGAGGGGAATTTAGATGAATTTGACAAAAACCGTTAATAAATTTAATCAAAGCCATTCCAATTTACGACTTTTTCTTCGTATCATATCATACGGATGCTATCACAGAAAATTATTTCAACTTTTTGGAATAAAAGAACGCACTTATGATGACGAACTACGTCAAATGCGTTTTTTTATTCCAAAGCAAAATATAATGGAATCTAGACGCAAAAGACATACACATATAACCTTCCGAGTGAATCCATACATTAGTCAGCAAAATTATCTGGTTAATTCATTTTTTTTAAAAACCATATTACCAGATTCCTGTTTACACAGTATTTTGTTGTTGCAAATAACTGCCAAAGCAACTAAGCCTCTATCACTAACTGAAATCGTGAATCAATTACATGACCAACTTATGTATTTTGAACCGGCTTCTGATGATATAGAAAATACAGACATAGAACAATTGATTAGACGGCGAGTAAATGAATTAACTGAAATTGGATTATTGAAAAAAAACTACAATGGAAAGAAAATATGCTACACCTTAATTCCACAAGTATTAAACGAACTTTCCCATGAAGATACTTACTATCTAATTACGGCTATCAATTTTTATAAAAATGTGGGATTGTTATCTGCACCAGGATATTTACTTACTCAAAATCTATTGGAAATCCATCCTCAGGAATCTTACAAGGATTCCTTTTTCCAGTTCAAAAACAATTCTTATATTCGAATTCTTGACGATGATATAATTTTAGCAATTATCACTGCCATTAACAAAAAACAAATATTATGCATAAAAAGGGATAACAGGCCTGATATAACTGTAGCTCCTATAGCTATTCATACAGATTATGATTACAATAGGCAGTACCTAATTGCAGAAAAAATACATTATAAAAAATCTTCTGAACGTGTTTCTCTACGCATCGACAAAATCGTAAAAGTTATTGTCAAAAAAAATATTCCTCATAAAAAATCTTCATCTAAAGAGCATAAGCAAGAATTACGATTACGTATAACATATAAAAATGAGCAAGAGCGCACTTGTCGTGAATATGCCCTTGCCCCCTATAATTTTCAAATAGTTTTTGAAGAAGATTCTGCGTTTATTTGTTCTATTTCAGTATCAGATCCACTTAAACTTTATCCTTGGCTTTGGAGTATTCAGCCATGGGCCGAGATACTTCCTGGCCAAGACGGTCTACGTGAGCGTATGAAAAATGACTTACAAGAAATATTACGTAAATATTCAATTTCTATACATCGTTAATTTCTGTCATTACATTTTCTATTTCATCTAAACTTTGAAATATGAAATTTTTTAACTCTTCCGCACTAGTGAAATCACTTATATTTTTTTTGGCATGGTTGCTATGGTTACGCTCGTCTTTTATGCGTATATATCGATTCATAATACTTAAAAATTTATTTATCTCTATAGTAGGAGAAAATATGTTATACTGAATCATATAATATTCCTTCATTGCCAAAGGATATTCTTCCTCTAATTCTATCGCCGATTTTGGCATAGGGAATACTTCTTTTATTTCATCAACAGAAGCATTATTGATATATGTACTAATCATTTTAAATCGCATATACCCCTTATTTAGTTCGAGCAATGTTTTTCTTTGCCTATTTATAAGTTTGTGCAATGAATAAATATCCGCATTGTCAATATCCAAAAGGATACTCGGATCGTTCTTTATTTTTATCAACGCTTCACATTGACTACGCAATGTATCAATATCTTCCTCCGTTAGCTTCATATTCATTTTTTGCAATTGCATCATATTCTTATCTAACCAAGCGTCAAAATCAAAATCACTGGTCTTTTTTATTATCTGCGTAATAAAATCACGCTTAACTGATTTACAAAATTTATTGATAGCAGATGATACAATTGCTTCACGTTTGTCAAATTCGTCTATTACAATATTTTTGGGTTTATCATTAACAATTATTTTTTCACCTAGACTCTCACACACTTTATCGCATTCATTTAATAAATAGAACCATAAATTACGCTTCATCTTGTCTTTTTTTACTAATATATTTAGTTTATTTCTTTTTTCTTCGTCTAAATAAATAAAATTATTCTCTCCTATGTATTCAGGAATACGCTCTGTATATATTGTCATTGCTTGCTGCATATATCCATTTTTTAGACACCATCTAATAATCTTTAAATCATCAAGTTTTCTATCTATTATCAAATTATGATATTCATAGCGAATACGGTCAATTAAACTACCCATTAACAGTTCATCCACATCATCACTATTTTGCACATCATAATCATGGACAGCATCATGCAGGTTTATAATCGCTTCTTCGAGTTGTCCATAATGACACAGTTTTATCTCCTCAGCAAAGCAATCCATAGCGTCAAGCAAGCGCTTCAGTTGTGGAGAAACATTATGGTGACCATCACCATAATAATCTTTAAAGGCCTTTGTGCTGCCAAAACGAATGAATTCTTCAGCTCCTGATATCAGTCCAAAGAGGTTATATATACTATCTAATTTCTCTACCTTACCTATTCTCAAAGAGCTATTATAATTAGAATAAAGCAAATATCCTTTATTAACTCCATTGTATTCCATGAGGCGAACTACATCCAACATCATCATATTGACGGAACGCATTCCTCCCGTCAAATCAACATGTAACATCACATCATCATTTTCAAACTTCTTCTTAAATGACTCTATCCACTGAGACATCTTTGTTACACTACGTAATGCATCATTTATTGTACCATTTTCGTCATAAGGGAAGATTGCACTTTCTGGCATGCACTCATATATATAGGGAATAAACTTTCTCATTCTTTCACGAAAGTAGTCTAAATGTGTTAGCTTTTTATTATATTCTTTTGAAAAAAAAGCAAATTTATTATCCCTTACAGCATTCGAAGCAAAAACAAATATTCTAGCAATTTTCTCCCCATTATATTCCTGTAACAGATACCTTAAAGCAGATTCATTTGTGGTGCGTGTTCCCTCACCATTTATATTTTCATATAACGTTTCATCAGCAACTCGCGTATCTTTCTCCTCTTTAGAAACCGCTGTTGTTCTTATCATACTTAAAAATGTTAGTACTATGTGTTGCTTCACTTTTAACCATCCTTTCGTGTTATCTATTAATTACCACATACTTAACTTATCTAAATAAATGGAAATTTTATTCGATATCTTTTTGATATCATATTTATCCTCTTTAGATGCATGATTGATGGTATTTCTAATTTCCTTTATTTCGTGATAGTCATGCAAGAATTCCATCATTTCCATAGGCGAAGCACATTTTGAACACAAAATATTATCTTCTATCATTTTCATATAATCAATACATCGATTATTCCACTTATCTGAACCTCTAAGAATTGGCTTAGGCTCTTCTATTTCAAGCAGATCCCAAAAATCACTGTGTGATAATTCACTTATTTCCTTTTGTATTTTTTGATAATCCATTCCAGTGATAAAAGATGCAAATGTTTTTTTGTAATTATTATTTTGCGCATATTTTTTATATATTTTATTTAATGCTTTATAAAGTGATTTATACGTATTAGAAAAATTGTTTAAATCGCTTATATTTCTTTGTAATTTATAATATTCTTTTTGACAATTGATATACTCTAACAGTATGCTCATTAATCGCGGGAATTTTTTTAAATTCCGCTCTATCTCTGTTTTATTGGGGATATTATAAGCAGTAAGTTTCAGCCAGTTACGAATAGGAGCTATTTTCTCTTTTTGGCTGATACCTTTATACGTCATGATAAAATCTTGTTTCCAGCTTCGCGACATTCCTTCGCCTTCTTTTTCGCAAGCATCGATAACAACCTTATTATCAGTAAACGCTATTTTTTTATCAACTAGTAATTCTGGTAGCCATTCTGTACATAATGTCAGAGTCTGCTGCCAGAATTCTTTCTTTATACACCATTTTATAATATCGATTTGATTAACATTCGGTTTTAGTAAAGTATCATAATCTTTTTGTATCGTCGTAATCATTTGACTAAAGATTTTTTCATCTAATGTTTCTCCGCCTGTTTTTTGAAAAATTTCTATTTTATTTCCTAAATTTTTAACTTCATCTAAAATTGCATTTGTGCTGCATATCTTAATGGAATCTGAAAAATGCTGCATAGCTTCTAATAGTTCCGTTAATGGACCACTTAAATTTTCCTTATTGGGTTCAAAATATTCCATGATTGCATTTACACTACCAAACCGTGAAAATTCATCCGCACCATTTATCAGTGTAAACATTCTCTGAATAGAGTTTGCTTGATATACTTGCTTCTTTTTCTGATCCGAATACAATACTTCACATATTTTTGCTCCATTATATTTAAGTAACTGCATAATAGATAACATCATCATAGAAGCATGTCTCATGCCACCAGTCATATCTGCATGAACATTTATTATATCTTCCTTATTGCTATCCATATAGGCTTGTATTCCTTGGAAAATATTTGCAACTTCTAAGAGATTTTGTCCTAACTCTTGTTGCGCAACATCGCTATTATCAATCTCCATTCCTTCTGAATAATCAAAATACTGAAACTTCCCTTCCAAATCAGGGAAGTTTAGTAGAAGACGTTTCTCTAAAAATTCTTTATGTGTTACACGACCAAATTCAGTATCATCTGAAATATAATCCTCTTTTACTGTCTTACTGACAATCAAAAATAACTTATCTAACGGTTTATTTTTTAGCCATCTTTTTATCCAAACCACAGCAGATTCATTCGTTTGAATGGCTGTGTATGGCTCTCCCATAATGTCAGGATAATGAATGGGATTCTGTAGTGAATATCCATTAACAAGACTGACAAAAGCAATCATTATATTTCTTTCCATAATTTATCTTCTCTACTTTTTTGCCCTTATATAATCTCTGTACTGCTGAAATTGAAAAACCGCATCACGATGCTGTTCACCATTTTCGTCTGTCCATTCGCGTACAATTCTTTCACTGCAAGCTGCCATTACCTTTATTCCTTGCGACAATAATGCATCGACCAAACAAAATACATAATTAAATTCACCTTGACACAACACTGCTTTAGGGTTCATGTCTGCTATCGTCTTTGCCATTTTTATGGCTAATTCTCTGATATTTTCCGAACTTTCCTCGGGAGGGATAAGCGGAAAAGGAATATCTTTAATCTCTCCATAGACAAACGCAGCCTTTTTTTGTTGTTCCGACCATCTTGCAGATGGATGATTGGTATGATTTATAAATATTGCATTATCCATTTTTTCCTCCAAGTTGTTGCCAACTGGTAACAAGCCTTCCAAATCCTCGTCCAGTAATTTTTCCTGCACCAGCAAAATCTGCATAGTATGCCAGTATCAGGAATATCTGACGCCATTTTCCTGCCAGGGAGCCAAATACCAGTTCCGGCAAAGGTAACGGGAATCCATGTTCTCACGTCTAAATTTGCCTTTAACCTGTACATTATGGCTCCCAGCAGCTAATTTCTCCTCCAGCAGACTTTACATCGGTTTCTCCGCGCGTTCAATAACTTTCTCAACATCAGGCAATATCGAACGTAATTCAAAACGTTTATCCACATTATCTTGATTTTGATTATTGGTAGAACCATCTATAGGAGCAACGGCATCGGCCCAATAAGGAAGTTCCGTATTGCGATAGTCTAGCATCAAACCTAACGTCTTAATTGTTTTTTTGTACACAGCATTCATGCTCTGCTGGGATACATATTCCTCATAAACACGTATGAACTTATCTGGATTTGATTCCTCCGTCAATGAATTATGCAGAAAATCATTATCCAACAGTTGTGTATAACGGCTGCCATTCTCTAATTGCAGCTTAGTCTTTATCTCTATACTACCAAGGCCAATCGATTTTCCCATACCAATTTTATAAGCCGGTTGCCCTTCAGGGCATACATGGAAAACCTTCAATAACGCTCCCAACTCACAGGCTGTCAACTCCTTAAAGCGAATTGCACCCTTAAACTCACTATCCTTGGCAAGAGGTTGTATATTTTTTAGTATACCACCTTTTTGTTCATCTCTTTTCCCATCTATCTGTTCAATCTCCTGCGGCGATGCTTTCCAAGTTGTCTTTGGATTATGCCAGTACATTTTATAGCCACGAATTCTTGCATTGCTGCTTTCCCAATGCAATAAAGACTCCTTGCTGTCTTGGTTCAAATAAAGCTGGATAGATGTGGGATTAGGATTCATTAAGGCCCTAGCTTTTGCTTTTTCGTCATTTCGATGAGTTGATATCAGTTTTGCATCGTCAAAGGCCACTCGACTAGCCCATGATGCTGCGCTAAGACTCCGTCCAAATACAGCAGAAGCAAAATCGACCACAGGCTTGGTCAATTCACTTGAAATGGCATCCATAATAGAATTCCGATAAGCCACTCGGAATGACTGCCCATGCCCAAAACTAGTCACCACACCATTTTCCAAGAGATAATAACAGGGAACAATATATTTGTAAGATTCGCTAAAACCAGCAATACTCTGCGGCATATTACCTTCAATATATTTTTTACTGCTGCCATCGAGCAAATTTACACCGCCACGGTTTTTATCATTTTTATATTCTTCGATTACATCATCTGGCACTTCAAAGTATTTGGCCTTGTTAAGTTCATTAACATTCATATAACGATAATACTGTTTGCCAATATCCTTACGTTTTTCGGCAGGTGTCACTCGCATGAATTGTTCAATCTCATCCTTACTCTTGAGATTGTTTCTTGATTTGGCAGAAATCAGCCCTACCTGCACATACGCTCTTTCACCATCCCAACGAACGAGGGATTTAGAAATATCTGCCCTATACTTTTCTTTATACTCTTTAATAACAATAGAATGCTCTTTGTCCTCGATAATTGGGTAAATACGATATTTTGTCCCTATCTTGACTAAAAATCCTGGTTTAGCTACTTTCTTGACCTTACCATCTTCTGTACTGGTCATACGATCCTTATATAATTCATTCAGGATTTTATTTTGTGGTGCACGATTAGATGCAATAAGGCATCTATAATAAGGATGATTACCTGTAAGAGTTTCACCTTTTTCCCATGCACCACATGTAATAATCTGGAATAGATTCTTAACCATTCCACGCAAACTGCTTCCAGGAATCATTGGTGAGCCAGCAGGAGCAAACGTTTCACCACTCTCATTTCCTCCAATAAATAACGAGGTAAGTGCTTTTATGTTAAGTTCAATTTCTCCACTATAACGATCTCCTGAAAAACGAAAGTCATGGAACAAATCGCGCAATGCACTCTGTTCCTCCTTAGACAATTTCTCTTTCCAATGATTATCCTCTATCAATATATTGCCAATCTTTTCCCCTAGTTCAGACGACAATGCTTTTTCCGGCAGAGGAATGAAATTATAGGGAGCTGTAGCAATATCTGCCGGAACCGTGGCCGCAGAGATATTTTTTATCTGCCCATATATTTTGCCTGCCACGCTGGGGGTTGGTATAAACTTTCCCGACTTTCCCGCTTTTCCCCGTTGACTCAAAGTCATATTTTTTCTCTGGTTTTGTTGGGCACGTGCTTGTTCCCTTGAAGCGTTGTCATGCCTGGCACTTTCCAACTGTTCTTCATTAGCCCATCCACTTTTTCGAAAAGCAGCTGCAAAAGGATTTTCATCAATTATATTTTGTTCTCTCTTATCTTCACGTTTTTTTGGTTTAGCCATTCCTATGTCCTCCCTGTGCTGGTCTTACTGCAATAAATCGATAATCAACATATCCAGAAAGACCTGTCTTTTCATCTGCACCTACATAGTTACGTGTTTCGAGCCCTAAATACTGCACACCCACTAAATCTTCATCACATACTACATCCATTTCCAATTTACGTTTAGGATCAGACAATCGTACAAAACCTTGGGGAATATCTGCTTGCATGTCCCGTTCTCCAAAAAGACGTGCAAACTATCTATA
>Ga0256407_10014572_pt1 | contig 10310 bp, 6 predicted proteins | sample RumenRJG_04DNA_FD_193489 | JGI IMG/M metagenome (GOLD analysis project Ga0256407, IMG submission 193489) | Bovine rumen microbial communities from Lethbridge, Alberta, Canada - RJG_04 | ecosystem: Host-associated > Mammals > Digestive system > Stomach > Rumen | place: Canada: Alberta | collected... | reverse complement strand
AAGTTTTTCAGCAATTATTTTTCCATAAAAACGTAAATTTTTATTCAAATAGAACATTATCAAATCCCTCCGTTTTTTACGAAGCCATCCAGCACTTTTTCGATGGCTTTCCCAAAAGTGTTGGAAGGCTTCGCCGCAAGAAAAGTACTGCGGTGTGTGTTCTGGAGTGCGGAGAAGGGGAAAAGGTGTTTATTTTACAAAATAAAAAGAATCCGTCATTATTAAGATTTTACTATCAAAAAACGCCCTTTTCACCATAATTACTTGCTAAGGTTTTCATTTTATTGAAGATACAGATTTTTTACAGCAACGAAAACACCCTGACAATACCATTGTTTCACAATACACAATCCCCGTTTTGCGCGTTTAATAGTTGGTTAATGATAAAATCAGCGACATCATAGTGCAGATCGTCGTCCGTACCATTTTGCAGACAGAACGGAAGGATGGTAAAGTTGGCTACATCTTGCATGGTTGATATATTTTTTTCCCAAAGTTCTATAGCATCACGGTCAGGAATAACGATGACATCACGGCCTTGAAGTGGTAGCATTCGGTTTCGCTGCAAACTTGTTTTATTGCCAGTAGCTAACCAAAGATAATCCATGTGGGCCAATGCACCGACTATTGCATTTTTAGGACTTTCCACCAACACCACTTTTTGAGTAGGATATTTGTTAAGAAGATGTTCGCCAAAGAGACAAAGAGGATTGAAAACTGCATCATGCTGCAGCCTTCCACTGTTAGCCCATATCTTCCCTAACATGTATGGCGTCTGGTTGCTGTGGCAAAACTTAGACGACTCAGGATTAGTGTCATAATGTTGTATTTTCAAATTACAAACACGTCCTTCGTGGTTAATGTTTGGAAACACGGTATAATCATCGAGATGGTTTATAGAATAGCAACCAATTTTGTATTCCTCTGTAATCCATCTGACGGCTTCGGGATGGAACAATCTCATGAGACAACGACAAAGGCTGTTTTCCGAAGACACCAGCTCGTCGACCATCTCCATCGGGATATAGGTATAATCTGTTGCATCCTTGATAGTTGGTACATTGCGAATGACGGGCTTATAGAAAGGCTGCAAGGTTTTGCCTTCGAGAGTCGGAACACCAAACTCTGCTGAGAGCCATTGGCAAGCACCTGGAAAATCGGTGTTCAACACTTTCATTGTCAAGCCAACAACAGTATCATGGTGACCACAGGAATAGCAATGACAGTGATTCATGTTTGTACGATGATATAGCACCAATGACGGATGCTTGTCAGCATGCCATGGACATGGGACGACATAATTGACGCCAGAACGTTGGAGGCTGAGCCCTAGATGACGGGCCGCCTCCCAAATGCTGATGCTATAGATACGTTGTTTGTCGTATTGTAGATTGATATTAGTCTTCATAGCGTACGATTTTTATGTGGAATGCCTTCTGGTTTTTATCCATAAAACTCTTGTGACGCAGTGCTTCCAAGCGCTTGTAGAATTCTTGGTTGCTTAGAACAGCGGGGATGTTGTTTTGAGCGCAGAACTCACAGAAACCTTTGAAGAGGTCAGAGCCCATGGTTTTAAATGATGGATCTACTTCGCAGCGTAACGATATGAACTGAAGCACAGGGTCATTGTCGTACTCCATCTCTCTAACAGCGTGTGTAATGGCTTCGCACTTTGAGAATTTCTTACGCTTAATCAAGTCAGGCAGGACTGAGAGTATGAGATTCAGAATACCAGGCAACTCATGAGCGAGTTTTTCGCCCAATTCCATATCTGCTTGTTCTTCGGAAATATGCACATCAAACTTGACAAGAATCCAACGACGCATATTGGCTTCTGTACTCTTGATGTTGGGCATCTCATTGAAGGCAAACAGCAGTTTGGCATAATTGTCTGTTTCGTAAGGCTGACTATAAAGCTTCTTACATGTGATGGTCTCACCTGACACCATTGTACGCAAAATGCTGGCATATATCTTACCATCGTTTTCCGTGCAGAGATTCACAGGCTTTCCCTCAATATTAGCGCGATGAGTAGCATCGTGAGTCAAGTCTGAAATATTCTCGTGCGTAACATTGCCTTTACCGAACAGACCTTCTATAACCCCTAAAAGAACACTTTTTCCGTTACTACCACTACCCAGAAAAGCCATGAGTTTCTCAATGTGCAGCCATGGAACAAAACAATAGGCAAAATATTCCAGAACCACCTGCTGAATACCTTTGTCGGGTAACACCTCGTCGAGGAATTGCTCAAAACGTGGACATTGTGACTGCTCGTCGTATTCGTAAGGAAGCACATAACGGAAATAATCGTCACGATGGTGTGGACGCATACTGCGCTGTCCTTCACGATCAATCATGAGCACCCCATTGAGCAAGGGTATCATCACAATGCCTTCCATATCTTTCTTTCGGGGATACTTGCTAAGCTTCTTCTCTACCGCCTTATACAAATTTTTGGAAAAACTGGTATTGTCGGTTAAATCTTCACTCAGTCCCATCTTCAGGCATGATTCCTTTATAAAATCGTAATAAATCTGAGGGTTCTTAATGTCTTCCCAATACATGCCCGTGTACACCCATAAAGGTGATGTCTTATCAGCAGAAAGAGAAAAGTGGGGCACCAACAGTCGTCCTGAACATGCCTTGGCTATCGTTTTTGCAGCCAGGTTGATGAGATCCTGTTGGCGGATTTTCAGAGTATTAAAATCCAGGTTTAGAGGGTCTATGCAATTTAGGATTTCCTCTAATACTATCTGCACCCCATCTTTCAAGAGTGCTACTTTGCGAGCTTCCAGTTCTTTGGAGGCTGTGTTCAATTCCTCGTTGAGAGGATTGATGTTGGTGTTGCTACTTGTTGTCATATATATATTTTAATTTAGTTGCTCGGAAATCTCCCTTTTATTTACAATAGGTAAGGGTAGCGTACCCACAAGCAAGATTGCGAGCACAAAATTAGGAACTTATTTTGGAATTACAAGACCGTTTTCGTTAAAATAATAGCCTGATTTTTAACAAAGAAAGGGTATGTAAGGGAAGGTTTGGGACATTTTTTACGAGCCCCATTTTTTAGGTAAGGGAAGGTAAGGGCAAAATTTCCGGGCTAAAGACTGCCTTACTGCACAAAATTGAGATTACATCTTTGTCACTCGACCGTTCGGAGACTCCATTTCCTTACCTGGCAGTATAAACTTCTTTCTGTCAAACACCACACCCTCTATCTCTTTTATGAATAGCCCCCTGATAGTATCGGCCAAGTCTGTATAGTAACCGCTTTGGGCATTATCCATTTTTCTCCATTGAGAGCTGTTCATGACTTTATATTTCTTTTCTATTGTAAACTTAAACATCTGTTCGTTACGCCAGTCCCATCCAATATCGAAGTGCAGGTTAGCCCATTGCAGAATGGTCTTTTGGCTGACACTCTCTTGCGCCCACTTAATTTCTGATAAGACCACCAAAACCACCCACCAAAAACTTCGCTCATTCTTAGGTAGCTGTATTGAGGTGATTTCTGCCAGTGCTTCTGCTATAGCCTTGGCATTAAGGCTTGGATGAAGGAACATGTCAAAGCAATCAATCCATTTCTCAACACTATTGGATTGTACTTGGTTTAGTAGTTGTTCATAGTCTGCTTTCATCGCATCAAACTCCTTGTTCTTTGCCTGTAGCTGTTCGTCCAGCTCCCGTAACTTTGCCATCGTTTCCTCATCAGATACAGTTAGCCCACCCTTCAGCTTGTCAGGATCAGAGTCAGTGTCACCGCCCAAACTGCGGTATGCGGTCTTGGCATTGCGTTCAACCCATAGCTTGCTGAAGAAAACCTCTATAGGCTCCTTGGACAAGCCACCGAATTTCCACGGATCCAAACCCGACATAATACCCCTGCCAACTGTTCCTTCATCATAGCAACGGGGATCTTTCTTCTCATAAAGCTTGTTCCAAGTGTTGATAATATTCTTGCACACAGCCTTTAGCACGTCATCGTTCTCCACGCCCCAGAATATCTCTGTCATAACGCTTTTGCTGAATGCAATCGTGACGTCAGCCCAATCCACCTTGCCTACAATGTCTGGATTCGTGTTAATCCCCCGAATGAACTGCTTCCTGAGAGTGTCCATGTCTTGCGGCTGAATTGCGGTGGCATTTGGCTTTGCAGCTTCTTTATACACATTGAAATACGGAAGTGCCTCTGCCTTGGCCGATACGAATCTGCTCAGCAAATCAAGGTGTTCCACGCTTACCGACTTTTGCTTTGCAAGCACATAATACACACCACCAAATATGAGGCCTTGATACCGCTCGTATGGAACGCCATAGCTTTCAAAGGAGTTTGAGAACTGCTTATTCGGATGCATGAGTGAGCCCCACAGATAGTTCAATCGGCTGACAAAAGTTGTCTGCTTCTTGGCAAGGTCTTCAGCAAAGTCCCTCATGCAGCTTACTGCATAAATGTCCTTAAAGCTATACGACACGTCCTTTTTCCCGTTAACCCCTTCCAAGTATAATCTTTCAAGTATGCGGGTAATAGTCTTGAAAGGCTCTTCGGCCTTATTCAGACTTTCCTCTGTACGATAGTATGGGCTAATCTTAATCATATTGGCAGATATTTATCCTTTTGTCCACAAAGATACACAATTTCTCCGACTTTCAAACACTTTACCGCAAACTACTGCAATTATCTACAACTTTTTAACAAATGATGGCGTCGCGAAACGCGACACCAATCAGAGATGTCAAGGGACGCTCCTGACATCTCTTTGTCTTCCATTCTTTTGCTAATATTTCGCAGATTTTTCACTCAAAAGCATTTTTATTCCCAAAGATTTTGTAACTTTGCCCTCGGTTCGGGGAGAAATCCGGACTAATGAAAGCATTCGCTATTATTTCGCGTTCAGCCAAAAGCCTCGCAAACTTTAATTGGTATAACAAGTTCGCAAATAATATGTGACAGGTAGCTCGTATAGAGTATTCTGTTCTCACCTTGAATAGCGATGCACACGTTTAGGCGTGGTGCATTAAAGGTGAGACAGAGGTACCAATGCGAGGCTTGCCTCTTGCTGAACGCAAAAGGTGCATCACGCCTTTATATGTTTAGCGACGCGATTGATAGTTGGGTGCATGTGTATCAATAACTATCAATCGAAAAATGGCAAATACAAATTTGGCAAATGCAAAGTCGGCGAAGAACGATGAGTTCTATACGCAATATGCAGATATTCAGAAAGAGATAAATGCTTATCTGGAATACGACCCTGATGTATTTCGCGGTAAGACGGTCTTGTTGCCTTGTGATGATCCAGAGTGGAGTAACTTCACAAAATTCTTTGCTCAGAACTTTGAATCATTTGGGTTAAAGAAACTGATTAGTACGAGTTATGCCGTAGAGTCGAAGAAGATAAAAGATTGGAAGCCTACACTCTTTGAGACAGAAAGCCCCTATTACGATGCAGACAAAAGTCGTACCAATGGCAAGATATTCATCCTTGATGAGGACATCAATAGCGATGGTCGCTTTAACATCAATGACCTTCATTGGAATTATCTTGAAGGTGATGGTGACTTTCGTAGCGATGAAGTAAAAGCCCTTCGTGATGAAGCGGATATTATTATAACAAATCCACCTTTCTCGCTGTTTAGGGAGTTTATGATGTGGATAATAGAAGCGAATAAACAGTTCGTTGTTATAGGAAATCAAAATGCTGTGTCATATAAAGAAATCTTTCCTTTGATAAAAGATAATAAAATATGGTTAGGAGTTGGATTTAAAGGTGGAGCAACACATTTTATAAGCAACTATCAGGATATTGCAACGGCTGGAAATCACATAGAAGGCATGATAAGAGTATCAGGAGTTGTTTGGTATACCAATATTGACCACGGTCGTCGTCATGAGCCACTTCCTTTAATGACAATGGAAGACAACATTCTTTACTCAAAGCACAAAGAAATCAAAGGTAGAGGTTATGTTCATTATGAAAATTATGATGCAATAGATGTTCCTTACACTGATGCAATTCCTTCTGACTATGATGGGCTAATGGGAGTTCCACGAACATTCCTTGACAAATACTGTCCAGATCAATTTGAGATTATAGGTAATGCAGAGGGGGATTCTGGAAAAGAACTCGGCTTTAAACCATATCCACGTGAATTGAGAAAACAGAACAAGAGTCTTAGAGATGGACAACCATATTATTTTGATGAAAACGGTGTTCCGCAAAAGCCTTTTGGTAGAATAATAATCCGCAAAAAACAATAGTTATGCAAACGACATTGATGACCGACCTTACGGTAAAAGAGATATGTGAGGGCTTTGTTTACAATCAGTTAGAAGGCAAAGGTCTGAATGGATGGGCAGGTAAACTGACTATTCAGCCCGAGTATCAGCGCAACTATCTTTATATTGAGAATGATGGAAAAAAAGAAGTGGCTGTTATAGAAAGCATATTGAAGGACTATCCGATAGGACTAATTTACTTCAATCGCAACGAGAATTATACAAAGCCACAAACAGAATTTGAGATTCTTGACGGACAACAGCGCATAACAAGTATTGGTCGTTTCGTAACGGGAAAGTTCGCCATCAAAGATAAGTTTGGTATGGAGCAATACTTCACAGGACTTAATCCCGAAGAGCAAGAGAAAATCCTCAACTACAGACTTCTTATCTATATCTGTAACGGTACTGAGAAGGAAATAAAGGAATGGTTTGAAACAATCAATATTGCTGGTGTGCCACTAAACAAGCAGGAATTGCTGAATGCTACCTATTCAGGACCTTTCGTTACAAAAGCAAAAGAGACATTCAGCAACTCTCGACACCCACAACTGCAGAAATGGAGTAGTTATATAAAGGGTAATGCAAATCGACAGGAAATCCTTCATGAAGCTCTTGTATGGGTGTCAAAAGGTGAAGATAATGTCGGTGGCTATATGAGCCAGCATCGCAACGAAGACAACATAGAAGAACTGAAAACTTATTTTGATACTGTAATAGAATGGGCAAAGACTCTGTTTGGTGAGCCAAAGAATGAGATGAGAGGTTTAGAATGGGGTGCTTTCTATGAGAAATATCATGCCAATTCTTATAATCCTTCACAGTTGCAGCAACGAGTTAATGAGTTGTATGCAGATGAAGCAGTAACCAATAAACGTGGTGTCTTTGAATACCTTCTTGGCGGTGAAATAGATAAGACTCTGCTTAATATCCGTATCTTTGAAGATAGCGTGAAGAAAACAGTCTATGCGCGACAGACAAACGAAGCTCGAGAGAAGGGCATCAGTAACTGTCCTGAATGTGCGAAAGGACATGAGAATGTACGTACAAAGATATACAAGTTTACAGAGATGGATGCTGATCATGTATCTGCCTGGAGCAAGGGAGGAGCAACCACTATCGAGAATTGTCAGATGTTGTGTAAGACACATAACAGGATGAAAGGAAACAGATAAACAATAAGGTTATAGGAACTATGAAGTATTTATTTGTATTTTTTACAATTGCCGTTATGGCATCTTGCAACAACATTAGTAACAATCCATTCGGGCAAGGAGGCAAAAATGCAGCCCAGTTTGTAAAGGAACAAGTTCCAGAGCAACGTGACAATATTGCTAGTATAGAGACCATTGCTGAAGATTCTCTATTGTCAGACATTGGACTGACTTTTGCGAGCATTAGAGCGGAAAGAATCAAGGTGGCTTTTTTTGAGGGAAGTATATCTCGTGATGAGGCCGACCGAGTACTGGATAGTTGCAAGGCAGAACTTATGGCCGTTGAGCAATCGTGGAAATATGGCGCAGTTTCAAAGAAGATTAAGAAATATGAATATCAATGGCGAAAGGTGTATACTGTAAGAGTAACTATGAAAAGTGGTGAAATTAAAGAGCCACGTGTTCTGATGGATCAAGACGGAATCACGCCGAGAATGCTTGAAAGTGATTTTGTGCTTGGCTTGCTGAAATACAACACGTATTTTAATTTTTAATTTTGAGATATCAAGGGACGGGTAACTGACATCTTTAGGAATAACGCCAGCAGCTTGTTGGGTAAAAAAAGCCTGGGCATTTCGCTCAGGCTTTATTGATTCGGGAAGGAGGGGGACTTACTTCACAAAGATTTTCTTGCCGCCCTTGATATAGAGGCCGCGCGAGGGTTTGGTGGTCAGACGGTGTCCGTTGATAGAATACCATGCCGAATTGTCCTCACCGACGGAGCGCAGTGCTTTACGGATGCCCGTGGTGCCCCTGATAATCAGATAGTCGTCGGAAGAGCCGACAAAGACCATGTCGCCCGAGCCTTCGCGAACGTACATAATATCGAAGCCTATTGTCTGGCTATAGCCGTTTTCCTTGGCCAGTCCCTTCAGGCTGATGGTCTGTTCGAAGTTGACAGTCCCTCCAGCAGGAATAGTGACCGGCTTCAAGAACATCTGGTCGGGTTCTTTGGTGTCGTCATCGTCCCAGTTGTTGCTATAGTCGTCGTAATAACGCTGCAGGATGATGGTTCCCTTGAACTCTGTGGTCTCAGCATTCTTAAGGACGGCCTTGAAGGATATGTCCTCGCTGGTCACCTCATAGTCGGCTAACTCATCCTCGACTTCCTTCACCGGCGTCACCTCCATTTTCTCAGCGGTAATCTGGTAGTGAGGCTGAATGACGAAAGGCGTGGATTCGTAAAGGGTAACAAACTCGTCCTTATCGTCTATGTAGCCCACTGTCACGACGTGCTCATACTCGTCACGCGAGAGCGTTATGTTCATGGTGTGGCTGGCTCCGGGCTTTAGGCGCACTAAGTCGCCATCACTATCATCGTCATCGTCGTCTTCCTCGTCCGGTTCGTCCGATTCGTCAGTCACTTCCAAATAGCCATAGAACTCCTCGGCGCCAGCATTCTTCACCGTTACCGTACAAGAATATGAATCGTCGGCCTTCAGGACGCCATCCTTCACGTCGTCTGTAAGACTGCTCTTGACAATCTGGAGCGATGCGTTCTTGTTTTTCTGACCATAGTCGATGGCACGACCTTCACCGATGGGAGAGCCCAATTCCTCGGAAAAGAGCACCACATTGGAATAACCACCCTTTTCCAGATTATAGATGAGTGAACCTTGCCAGCTCTCGCCCGGACCCACTTCGACAAACTGTTTTTGACTTGACTCTGGGAAAGTTCCCTTAATGGTTTTCACCGTGATGAAGCTCTTGAACGTCTCTGTAGTGCTGGTGTTCTTTAACTTCGCATTGACCTTATATATTTTTTCGTCGTCGTTGAACACTTCGGTAGAGACCTCAACATCCAGATAGTCAGGCCTGCAGTCGTAGGTCAGTGTATTGCCTTTGATGACAAACGTCACACCATTAGAACTTTGCTTCATGACGGGTTCCCATTCGCCTTCGCCATATTTAACGAGAAACTCCATCCGGTATTGTCCGTCACCCAATCCATCCCCCAGTTTCAACACTTTTCTCCAATATTCGTAGAAACGTCCATTTTTCAACGACAGATTCGAATAGGCGGAACTGATTGGCTTTTTCTCCGAAACTACCTTGCCCGAGGCATCGGTAACAACGTAACCGAAACTGACGGGGTCTGTGATATTCACATTATTATATAAATTTTGACTGATGGTCCTTGTCAGGTTGAAATCCTCATTCTCATCGCTTCGCGTAACACTGCGGTTACCATACCAACTGAAATTGGATTGTAATTTGGGAGCCACCTTTCCCGGGGTTGTTGCAGGCTTAATGCCGATAAGGGCATCCTGGCGGCCGGAATAGCCCTGTGTGTCGCTACCACCGCCTTCGTGTAAGGAAGAGGGATTGCAGAGTGCCATGCGGTAGTAATTGTCGCTCGAGCCATACCATCCCCAGTTGAAATGGAAGAAGTCCTCGTGGCTATAACCGTCACAGACAAAGGTATGACCACCTGTGGAAGAAAAACCGGTGTATATGATGGGGCGCTTGTCCTTCAGTTCGCTGTACATCATCTTTATCCAATCGGCGTAAACATAGTCTCCTCGATAGACCTGCTTCATCTCGGCATCATAGTTGAAGTTGTTGATTAACGCAACACGCACGGCAGAATCCCAGGCACCAGAGGCGTAGGGCGAGTAAGCCATACAGGAGTTATATCCACAGTAGGCCATCAGCTTGGCAACGGCCATCTGCTGATCTTCCGTACCCGTGGGATTGCCGCGCTCACCGTAATTGTCCATCATCAAGCCCCAGTCCAGCGTAAGCCCTTTTTCCGGGCATTTTTCCATCATATTATATTTGGAATTGGTGTAGGGCGCAGGATATTCATTCATGGC
>Ga0256407_10014571_pt1 | contig 10310 bp, 6 predicted proteins | sample RumenRJG_04DNA_FD_193489 | JGI IMG/M metagenome (GOLD analysis project Ga0256407, IMG submission 193489) | Bovine rumen microbial communities from Lethbridge, Alberta, Canada - RJG_04 | ecosystem: Host-associated > Mammals > Digestive system > Stomach > Rumen | place: Canada: Alberta | collected... | reverse complement strand
AAAAAAAAAAATAATTAATTTTATTTATTTGAGGAAATCGGTGATTTAATTTTTTTATATTAACTTTTATCATATTTTAATTATATAAACTAAATATAAATATATATAACAATTATATTATAATTCTAATTTTTTTATATTTTTATATTGTATTTACTTCATATTTTATAATATTTTTTCCTCAATAAAAATATATTTAATTTGAAAAACATTAAGTTAAAAAATATTTTTGATAAATGAAAAGGTATGATAGAAAAGTTGCATTAAAATTAATAAATAAATATGCAGATGAATGTAATAGAGTAGAAGAAGAAAAAAATAGTCTTCAATTAGAAGTAAATGATTTAAGAGCTAATATTATAGTAAATAAAGAAATAATTGATAAATTATTTAATCCAAATTTATCAAATGATGAAAAATCAAAAGAATTAATTTTAAATTCAAAAAAAGAAATAAATATTTTAAACCAAAGAATAGAACAATTAAACAAAGAAAATTCCAATTTAAGAATAAAAGTGTCATCCTATGAAAAAATAATAAATTCTGATATAGAAGAATATAGAGAAAGTACAAATGACTTAAATGAAAAAATTTTTATATTAGAAAATGAAAATCAAAAAAAAGAAAATATAATACTATCATTAAATAAACAAATATTAAAAATGAAAGAAAAAGAAGAAATTGAAATTAAAAATGAAGAAGAAGATGGAAATGAAGATGAAAATGAAGAAGATAGTGAAGATAAAATAATAAATTCAAAAATACCAAATGAAATTTATATAATTGATCCTAGTGTTAGTGTAAATTTAATACAAGATGATTTAATGTTATATAAAAAAGCTTATGAAAATGCATTAAATAAAATAAGAGAAGCTTCTTCAATAATTGATAAATATGAAAATAAAATTGATGAATTAAAATCTGATTTATATAAATTACAAAAAAATTCAATTAATAAAAATAATAATATTTATAATAAAAATAGTCTTAATGAAGATATGTCTTTGGATACTAATGATAATTCAACTTTTTTATTAGATGAAATTATTAATATACCTAAAATTGATAATGATAATTTAGAAAATTTATGTCAAAATAAAAATGCTGTAAAATTACTTATAATAATAAATAAATATATAAAAAAATTAAATGAAAAATTAAATCAATTAAAAAAAGAATTATCTGAAATGAAAGATAAATTAAAAAGAGAAAATAGTGAAAATATTGCTTTATATAAAACAGTTTTAGAATTAAAAACTAAATCTTCTATATATCAATCTTTTTCACAAAGAAATTTTAAACCAAATTTTAATGATAATTATCTTAATACTGATATTTCTTTAATTGAAAATGTTGATATTCCATATAAAAGAAAAAATAAAAAAAGAAATACTTATTCTTATAATGAAGAAAAATTAAATTTATCAGCTGAGAATAATAAAAAAAATTTAATGAAAGTTTATTTTGAAGAAATAAATAAGAATTTAACTGAAGTTAATAATAATGAAAAATAAATAATTTTATAAAACATATTAAATATTCTTTATTGTAAATAAAAAACTGTCTACTTATTTTCTATTAATCTATTAAATTTCATAAATAAAATATTATTAATTTATTTAAGAAAATAAAAAATATAAAAGAAAAATATTATTTACGGTTCTATTTCATTTGGATCAAATTGAAATAATTCACTGGAATTTCTATTATTATCATTATTATTATTATTATTATTAATATTATTATTATTATTATTATTATTATTATTATTATTATTATTATTATTATTATTATTTCCTTGTTGAATTTCATTTCTTATATTATTTATATTTATATCAACATTATTTATTAATTCTTGTTGCCATTGATTTAGGCTAATTAAACTATTATTAACATATTGATTTAATTCGTCATTCTTATTTGATAATATCTCAGCAATTTGTTGAAGTTTGGAAATATCTCCTTCAATAATAGGAATTTTGTCTATAACTTCAGAAATTTTATCAAATCCTTTATCAATTTCTTCAAAATTATTTTCAATATCATTTTCATAATTTTTCAATTCATTTATAGAATTTCTTATTTCTCCCATATTTTTAATTAATTCTTGTATTATTTGTTCAATTACATTTTGATTACTCCAATTATTATTAATAAATTGAATATGTAATTGTTGGAAATAATTTTTGATTTTATTATCAATTATTTCATTAATTTTATCATTAGATATTTCACTATTATTCAATGATTTTGGTTTCAAATTTTTTGATTCTTCTGTTAAATTAATTTGATTATTAATATTATTTAAATTTTGAGTTAACTGCTTAATTAAATTTGAATTTTCTTCTGATTTTTTATTTAAAGATTCTAATTTTTGATTAATTATATTTTCTCCTTTTTGATTATTTAAATTATTTTCATTAATTTTATTTTGATTATCTAATAGATTTTGAATTTTTAAATTTAATTCATTTAAAATTTTTTCATCTTGGTTAATTCTATCAGAAATATTTTGATTATTTTGAGTAATATTTTCAATTTTGTTTTTTATATCAATATTTAATTGTTCATTTGTTAATATTTTATTATTAATTTCATTTATATTATTATTATATGAATTATATTTTTTATCATTATTTTCAAATCTTTGATTCACATTATTAAAATTATTTGAAAGTTTTTCAAGTAATTCATTCTGATTATTACTATTATAAAAATCTTGAATATTTTGAACAGTATTTTTTAAATTTTCAAGTTGTATTGAATAATTTTGAAATTTTTTATTATTTTCATCTTGTAATTTTTGTAAATTTTGAATATTATTTTCATTATTAACATTTACTGATAAATTCATTTGTTCAGTTAAAAAATTAAAATTTTTTTGACTTTCTTCAGCAATAATTTTATTATTATTTTGAATTGATTCCATAATATTTCTTTGATTATCAACAATTTCTTTAATTTTATTTTGTAAATGAATAACTTTACCATCAATTTCATTTAATTTCTTATTTGTATCATTATTTTTATTTTTAGTAATTAAAATATCACTTTTTAAATTTGATTCTTCATTAACTTGTTGATTTGCTAGAAATTTAATATCATTTTCAATTTTGGCTAAATTTTTTCTGAAATTTGACATTGAATTTGATATTTCATTTATTTTTTTATTATTTTCTTGTGTTATTTGTATTTCATTATCAAAATTTAATTTTTGATTTTGAATTTGATTTTTTAAATTTTCTAAATAAGGATTTAATTCTTTTTCTATTAATTTTTTTGTATCCTCTTTTTTCATTGTATAATTATAATTAATATCATTAGGATTTCCATAATAAATAAAATTTGTTTTTCCAAAATTAGTATCAATAATATTTGGATTTGAATTAAGGGATGTTGCAGTATTTTTGAAAAAGTTATTTCCTGATTTATATTGGATATCATTTTTATTTTTTTCTCTTATTTCAACAAATGGACTATTGTTTTTATTTAAATTTAGATTCCAATTATTCAATAATAATCCTTTTTCCTTTAAATAAAAATCATTTTTATTCAACATATATTCCAATTCATCTGTCATTTTATTAATATTTTTTTGATATGATAAGTTATATATTAATATATGAATAAAAAAAGAATAATTAATAATTTAAATTAAAACTTACTTATTTTTAAAAGACTATTTCATAATTTCATAAATTTGCTTTAAAAATTATTTTTCTAATTTTTAGATTAAAACCTTAAAATACTATTTGATTCATTAATTAATTTAAATCAATATAAAATATTGTTAAGGAATAATTATACATCTATATATTTCAATCAATTTTTATATTAAACTAAGAATTATATGACTATAACTTAAATTTATTTTTCTATAATTTAAATAAAAAATGGGATGTTGTGGTGCTGTACCAGTAAATGAAATTTCAATATTTTATACCTTAGAATTATATACAATAAAGCAAACAAATTCAAATTATAATTATAAATTTCAATTAATAGCATCAGAAAAAATTGAAAAACAACAAAAAACATCTTTAAAAGATGATATTAATGAATGTAATAATGAAAATATTTCAGAAATAACATCAAATGAAACTATTTTTAATAATTCATTATATTATTTATATTTAGATAAAAATCCTATTTATAAGTCTTCTAAAACAATATCCAATATTTATCCTTATAATCATCCTTCTTTAGTAAAAATAATTATAGTTTTAATTAAAGAAGCATTAAATAATAATATATCAAAAGAAGTTATAAAACAAGGAATTGATAATTTAAATACTTTTCCCAAAGGTATTTTAAATTTAGAAAAAATAAATGAAAAGTTTGAAAAAAGTCAAAATCCAAATATTACCAAAGACAATTTAAATTTAAGTGATGATAGCAGTTCTGAAAATGAAGATGAATTAATAATTGAAGAAAATATTACAGAAAATACTTTAAAAGAAATATTTAAATACCTATTTCAAAATATTGAAAAATTAAATACAAAATTTGATAATTCAGTTAATGTTTCTATTGATAGTAATTTTGAAAATGAAGAAAATGGAACAGAAAATAATAAAATAAAAAAAATAATAATTCAAAACTCAAAATTTCCAGATATGTATGTATTTGCATTATTATTTAAAAATTTAGAAAAATATAAAAGTTTACAAAAATTTGCTTTCAATAATAATTTTATAAACTCCGATTTTGAAGGATGGAAAAATATAGAAAGTTTATTAAATAAAAATTACAATATAAGAATATTAGATTTAAGTTCATCAACATTAAATGATCTTGAATTAGAAGGAATAATAGAATCAATAAAAGATAAAAGAATAAGATTATTAAATTTATCAGAAAATTTTTTAACTGTTGAAGGAATGAAAAGATTATCAAATTTTTTAAAAATTAATAAAACATTACAAAGATTATATCTTCAAAGAAATGCAGTTGTTCAATTTAAAGCAGAAGGTGTAAAATATGTATGTGAAAATTTATTAAATCATCCTAATATTTTATTATTAGATTTTTCATTTATGGAATTAACAGGATGTGGTCAATTTATTGGTAAATTAATAAAAGAAAATAAAACTTTAGAAAATTTAAATATTGCTTCTTGTAAATTAAATATTGTAGATTTTAAAAATATTTGTGAACCAATCTGTAATGATAAAAAATTAAAAAAATTCAATATTTCATTTAATGATATGGGAGGAAATAAAAGTTTAGAAGAAATTGGTAAAATAATAATATTTAATAAATCAATAAATGAAATTCATTTAGATCAAATGAATTTAAATATGGATAATTATAATATAATTTTAGATGCTATAAAAAAAAATAAAACTATTAAATATTATAGTTTATCTTATAATTATAATTTAAATCCAAAAATTGTTTTAAAGTTCTTTTTAGAAAAAAATGATGTTGATTGCTTAGAATATATTCCTTATAATCAAGAAACACATCTTGGAAAAGAATTTACTTTAGAAGAAAAGAAAATATTAGAAAGACTTAAAATTGAAAAACCTAAATTAAAAATTATTACAAAATAAAAAAAAATTGAAAATTATATTTTTATTATATATTAAAATAATTGTTTTGCTTTGAAAATTTTATGGATTGTTTTTTTTAAATTTTGAAGTAAATATTTATAATATAATATATTTAAAATATTTTTAAGTTCAAAATTGAATAAAAAATAACAAATTAATCAAAAAGAAAATTTATCTTCTTTTGAATTTGTTATGATGAATGAATAAATAAAAAATTAATATATTTAGAATTTTTCAAAAAAAAAAAATTAAATGGGAGTTTGTTGTTCAAAAGTACCAACATATTATTTTGATATAAAAGTTCACAAAGAACCAAATGAATTTCAACCTCTTAAAACAAAAGAAAAATTCCAGAAAATAAAAACAGTTAATAATAAAACACCAAATTTATCATTATTATTACCAGAATTATTTAAAAAAAAAAAAGATAATGATGAAAATAATTATTCATTTAAAAGAGAAACTACAAAATATTTATTAAAAAAAACAGATTTAGAAAATCAAAAAATAGAAGATAACATTACAAAAGAACAAGAAACTTTTATATTAAATTGTTTAAAAGATTATGATTTTAATAAAGAATTTGATGATGATTCAAATTATGAATTATTAAAAGGATTTTTTAGTTGTACAGTTTTACCAAATTTTAATATTTATTTTAAAAATTCAGAAGCTAAAATTTTTTATATTATTTTTTCTGGTTCTGTTGAATTAACAAATGAAAATTTAAATGATAAAACAATTTTATCAATTGGAGATTATTTTGGAGAAGAAGCTTTTAATGAAGAAAAACAAATTAGAAATTTTAATGCTGAAACTAAAGAAATTACTACTTTATTATGTGTTACTGGAGATTTTTATAAAAGTGCTAAAATTTATCATAATTTAAAAATTGAAAAATTAAAATTTAATTTAATTTCTCAAATTTTACCTTTTAAATATATTGAAAAAGGAAAAATTAAAAAAATGTGTCAATTAATTGAATTTGTTAGTTTTAATAAAGGAAGTGTAATTATTAATAATGGTGAAAGTTGTGATAGTATTTTTTTTATTTTAGATGGGAAAGTTTCTAAAATACAGAATAAGAGTAATATTATTTATTTAACTAAAGGAAATTATTTTGGAGATAAATTATTAATGTTTGCAAAAAATAAAAGTGAATCTACTTTTAAATGTGAACAAAATACTATTTTATATAAATTAACATATGATTCTATTTTAAATAAAGTTAATGTTGATATAAATGAAATTATAAAATTACTTTTTCAAGATATTATAAAAAAATCAGAAAAATTATTTGAAATATATTGTAATAATCCAGATTTTTTTAATATATTTTATTTAAAATTATATCCAAGTAAAAGAATAGTTTTTTCTCAAAATATAAATTTAAATAAAAAAATATGTTTAGTTATATGTGGAAAATTATTAAAAGAAAGTGATCAAAATATAGTTTGTAATGAAGGTGATATATATGGTGATGATATTATTGATTCAAAAGATAATTTAGAATGTAATATTATATGTGGTGATGATGATGCTTTAATTTTAGAAGCTTCTTGGGATAATATAATTAAACAAAGTCCTAGTCCAAATAAAATAAATTTATTAAAAGCAGTTTCAATATTAAAACAAATAAATATTTTTTCAAATTTACATGAAACTCAATATTTAGAATTATCAAAATTATTAAAAATTGAATATTATCATGATAAAGATATTATAGTTAAAGAAGGAGAATTTTGTAAGAAATTTTATATTTTAAAAGAAGGATGTGTATATATTTATAATGATAATAAAATAGTAAGAGAAATAGATAAAAAAGGAATTTTTGGTTCTTTACCAGAATTAAATTATGATATTTCATCATTTACTGCAATTTCAGTTGGTAATACTGAATTATATATTATTGATAGTGGTGCATTTGTATTATTTGATATGGATGTTAAAAAAAAATTAAAAAAAAATATATCATTACAAGATGTAAATATAACATTAAAAAATTTATATTATATTCAAAGTTTAGGAAAAGGAAAATTTGGAAATGTATATTTAATCCATAATAAAAAATATTTATATGCTTTAAAATATACAACTTTAGCATCATTAAATAATAATCAAAAATTAATGGAATATTATTTAAATGAAAAAATGATAATGACAAAATTAGATAATCCATTCTTAATAAGATTAGTAAAAACATTCAAAGACAAAAAATATATTTTTTTCTTATTAGAATTCATTGATGGAATTTCATTAAGAAAATTTATGGAAATAGTAAAAGAAAAAACAATAGAACATATACAATTCTATGGAGCAATTCTCTTACAAATTTTAGATTATATTCATGGGAAAAAAATTTTACATAGAGATATAAAACCAGATAATATAATGATAGATAAAAATGGATTTATAAAATTAATTGATTTTGGTATGGCAAAAAATTTAACTGATAATAATATAACAAAAACAATTTGTGGAACACCTTTTTATTTAGCACCTGAAATTATTATGGGAAATGGTTATTCATTTTCTGCTGATTTTTGGTCTGTTGGAATTACTTTATTTGAAGTTTTTTTTGGGTTTTTCCCATTTGGACAACAATGTAAAGAAATTTGTAATGTTTATGAAGAAATTTTAAATAAAAATTTAGAAATTCCACATATTGAAAAATATCCTAGTTTTGCAGCTTTTTTACAATTAATTTTATCTAAAAATATGGTTCAAAGAGTTTGTAGTTTTGATTTGTTAAAGGAACATGAATTTTTTGAAAATTTTGATTTTGTAAAATTTATTTTTTTTTTAATTTTTATAGAAACAATTAAGTCAGTTTAATGTAAAGGCACCTTTTATACCAAAAAATTTTTATGAAACACATAAAATAAGTAATGGAACAATTGTAAATTCATATCAACTTAATATAGTTGAATATTTAAATGTATATTTTTTATATTTATTTTTTTATTTTAATTTAGGCTGTTCATATGAATCATACTGAAAATATTAATTTTGATTATAGTAGTAATTTTTATCAAGAATTTTGATATTTTTTATTCTATAAAAGTAAAAATATGAGTTTCTTATATTATTAAAAATATCAATATTAACAGTTCAAAAAATATAAAAGTTAGAAAATTTTTTCAAATGAAAACTGTAAATTTTTATATTTTTTCATAATCTATAAAGTAATTATATTTTAATATAAATATTTATTTAATTATTTTTTTATGATATATAATATGAAATTAGAGTAATTTATGAAAAATAAAATAAATGAAAAAGACTAAAAGAATTATAATAAACATAACAATTGTAAAATTTCTTATTTCTTTATCTCTTTCTTTTTCATATGTTTTTCTTGAGCAATATTTAACAAAAGAAATTTTCTTTTTTAAAAATTTTTCCAAAACTTTTTTTTCATAAGTTAAATTTTTTATTTTTTTTGTAAATTCATTATCATTTATATTATCATCATCTTCAATAATATTTTGATTAAAAGGAATTTGTTCTTTAATATTTTTATTAAATATAAATTGATTTAATAAAGATTTATTTTGAAAATTATTTTTTAATTCATTTTCAATTTCTTCATTTGTTTTATTACCATGAAATTTAATAGTATTTTGAACAATATTAAAATCAACTTCATCATTAAATTCAGATTCAATTAAATTATCATTTATATTTTCTTCTTCATTTACTTCATTTAATATATTTTCTTTAGATTCTTTTTTTTCTATTTTTAAAAATTTATTATCTTTTTCTTTTTTATTATCTAAATTCCCAGATTTTGGTTTTTTTAATATATTTTCATATTGAGATTTTCTTAATTTTTTAAATTCTTCCGAAAAATTAATATTTTCACTTTTATTTTTTTTTAAATTAACATTATCATCATCATTTTGACTATCTTTATTTTTTAAAAAATCCATATCTTTATTTTTTTCTTTTTTTTCTTCATTTTTATTTTCAAAACTTCCATAATTTTTATCTTTAAACTGACTATCCCTAATATTAAATCCACTTTTAATTTTTTCCTCTAATAGAACAACTTTTTCATTTTCCTTTTCGCAATTATCTTCCTTTAAATCTTTATTTAACTTTTCATTACTATTATTATCACAATTATCTTTTTTAAAATTATTCTCAACAATATTTTTAACAGGTCCACAAACATCACATTTAAATTCCTTACTAGCAATAGCAAATTTCTTTCTAGTTTCAATAGGATAATTTAAAGCACCAATAGCTTGATGATCTTCTTGAATAGGCATAAAAGCAATAATAGCTTCAAGCATACTAGCAACTATAAATAATTAATAAATATTAAAAAAAAATAAAATTTTACTTGTCCAAGCAGCTTGCCATTCTTCTTTATGATATTGTGTCATTGATAAACAAACATCTTTATTTGTTTCAAATCTTCCACTTGGTGTTAGGAACATTACACTTGGAGGACTGTTTGGGTATGTCATTGGTAATTTTATCACTCCATGATATATTCCTCCTTCAAATTCAGTTTCTTTTGGTCCTTTTATTGTGAAATGCCAACAAAACATGTCGTCTTTTATTGGAGCTGCAAAATATGATGGAGATGGATCTTTTATCATTTTTTGATATTCTTTTTGAATTCTTTTTAAAGAGAGATTTGACATTTTTTTAAAGGGAATTTTTTTGGGATAATATATTTTTTTTATTTTTTGAATTTTTTTTTTTTTTTAAATTTTTTTTTTTTTTTTTTTTTTTTTTTTTTTT
>Ga0256407_10014568_pt1 | contig 10312 bp, 8 predicted proteins | sample RumenRJG_04DNA_FD_193489 | JGI IMG/M metagenome (GOLD analysis project Ga0256407, IMG submission 193489) | Bovine rumen microbial communities from Lethbridge, Alberta, Canada - RJG_04 | ecosystem: Host-associated > Mammals > Digestive system > Stomach > Rumen | place: Canada: Alberta | collected... | reverse complement strand
AACACGAATGAAAACACCAAAAATCCACACGCATATTTATACAGTTTCGCCGTATAAATATAACACCTGAACTTTCGTTTTCTAAAAGTTGAACTTTTGGCTCCTGAAAGTTTAACTTTTGCACGCTAAAAGTTCAACTTTTGCAATGCGAAAGTTGAACTTTTGGAAAGCATCTCTTAACGTCTTAACAATCAACATGTTACAAATCGCACCCCAACACGCACCCCACTGCATAAATATGCAAAAGCACCAATCTGCCCGAATCTTATTGACCGCAGATTTCGCTAATTACACAGATTGTTTCTTTGCGGGCGGATACATCGAGCCGCCCCTACAACACAAATGAATGAAGAATGATGATTGGAGATTGTTTTACCACCCCACCCCTGCCCCTCCCCTCGGCGATGGGAGGGGAATGAAGTTAGTGGCTTCCCCCGTCAGGCGCTCCCCTCCCTTCTCAGGGGAGGGGCAGGGGTGGGGTCCCCATGCTTCGTATATCCCCTTTCGTTCGGCTGGATTTACACTCCTTCCGTCAGGCGCTCCCTCCCCATTGGGGGAGGGTTAGGGAGGGGTCTCTCCTCCCGTCAGGCGCTCCCCTCCTTTCTCAGGGGAGGGGCAGGGGTGGGGTTTCGGTCAGTTTTTTATTTCTTGCAGAAATCGCAGATTTTTCTTACCTTTGCAGCGAGAAAGCGTGAACAACCGATGAAACTATATTCCGATGCCGAACTGGCGCAACTGTTAGACCAGCCGATATTCCACACGATTTCCGCCGTCGCCGACGAGATGGGGGTGGAATGTTATGTGGTGGGTGGCTACGTGCGCGACATCTTCCTCGAACGCCCGTCGAACGATATTGACGTGGTGGTCGTGGGTAGCGGCATCGCCGTGGCACAAGCCCTCAAACAACGATTGGGGAAAAAGGCAATCCTCTCCGTCTTCCGCAATTTCGGAACGGCGCAGGTGAAAGTAAAAGGAGGGCTTGAAATTGAGTTTGTCGGAGCTCGGCGGGAAAGCTATAGCCACGACTCGCGGAAGCCGATTGTGGAGGACGGAACGCTCGAGGACGACCAGAACCGTCGCGACTTCACCATCAACGCGATGGCGATTTGCCTGAACAAAAAGCGCTTCGGCGAACTCGTCGATCCGTTCGGAGGTCTCGACGACCTGGAGGACGGCATCATACGCACACCGCTCGACCCTGATGTCACTTTCTCCGACGACCCGTTGCGCATGCTCCGCTGCATACGCTTCGCAGCCCAGCTGAACTTCATGATTGAAGAAGAGACGTTCGACGCACTCGAAAGGAATGCCGAGCGGCTGCACATCATCAGTGGGGAGCGCATCGCCGACGAACTGAACAAAATCATGATGACCGCCACACCGAGCAAAGGCCTGTACGACCTCTATCGCTGTGGGTTGCTCCAAATCATCCTGCCCGAACTCTGTCAGCTCGACCTCGTGGAGACACGCAACGGGCGTGCCCACAAGAACAATTTCTATCATACCCTCGAAGTGTTGGACAATGTGGCAAAAGCCTCCTCCCCCCTCTACCTTCGCTGGGCGGCTCTGCTCCACGACATCGGGAAACCAAAGAGCAAACGGTGGGACAACCTCGCGGGGTGGACGTTCCATAACCATAACTTCATCGGGGCAAAGATGGTGCCGGGCATCTTCCGCAGACTGAAACTGCCGATGGATGCAAAGATGAAATATGTGCAGAAACTGGTTGACCTTCACATGCGTCCCATCGCCATTGCCGACGATGGCGTGACCGACAGTGCCGTACGACGCTTGCTGAACGATGCGGGCGACGACATCGACGACCTCATGACGCTTTGCGAAGCCGACATCACCAGTAAGAACAGTCAGCGAAAGGCACAGTTCCGGGAGAATTTCCGCATCGTACGCGAAAAGCTGGCTGACCTGAAAGAGAAAGACTATAAACGGCTCCTGCAGCCGTGCATCAACGGCAACGAAATCATGGAAATGTTCCATCTGAGCCCCGGCATCGAGGTTGGCGCACTGAAACAATGCCTCAAGGATGCCGTGCTCGATAACCGCGTACCCAACGAGCGGGAAGCACTCATGGAACTGCTAAAGAAAAAGGCTAAACAAATGGGACTCAACGCCAAATGAGGGCCCCTCCCTAACCCTCCCCCATGGGGAGGGAGCGCCTGACGGAAGGAGTGTAAATCCAGCCGAACGAAAGGGGATATACGAAGCATGGGGACCCCACCCCTGCCCCTCCCCTGAGAAGGGAGGGGAACACCTGACGGGGGAAGCCACTAACTTCACTCCCCTCCCCTGAGAAGGGAGGGGAGCGCCTGACGGGGGAAGCCACTAACTTCACTCCCCTCCCATCGCCGAGGGGAGGGGCAGGGGTGGGGTGGTAAAACAACCTCTAATCATCATTCTTCATTCATTTGTGATGTAGGGGTGGATCGATGTATCCGCCCGCAAAATAAACAATCGGCGAAATCTGCGGTCAACAAAAAAAAGACCCTGAGCATTTACGCACAGGGTCTTTTCATCTTCTATATTCGGGATTTACTTGAATATACTTGTCGTTGCCTTACGCATACCTGTCTTCACATAGATGCTGTGCTGCTGCCAGCTCAGTGCTATATAATCATGGTGAATATTGAGATAGTAGGCATTGTCGTTCCATGTGCCATAGTTTGCAAAACGGAATACATTACGAATTGCATTTTTTGACAGTCCTGGAGCGAAGTTTAAGAAACCGCCTTTTTTACCTTTTATTAAATCCTGATACTCTTCTTCTTCAGCAGCAGTCCGCGAACTGCCTTTCTGGAACAATTCCCAATAACGCTGATAATCTGCATAATTAAAATTATAATAATCCAAATGACTATTTTCGCTTGTTAGGTTTCCGTTTTGGTCATAAGTATATTTATAGAAACGGGTACCATATAGCTCATTCTGGTCATTTCCACTAGCACTGGAGTTTCCGAAATAGTTAAACATCAACGGAGTTCTTGTCCAATAATAGCCCTGCGAGCCTACAAGCGTCAGCGTTGGTTTACCAGTACCTTCTATCAACATCTCCTCTGTTGTCTCCTCCCCCACTTGGTCGCTATAAGCAATCGGATATTTAACTGTTGCCTTTGCTGCCGTCAGCTTATTATCATACTCGAATCGTCCGAGACATGGCACGAAGAAATAGTCGTTTATGTCCTTACCATCCTGCGCAGGACTCCAACATGTATTGTACCTGCCGGCGTTCGTATATTTCTTACGGAAATTGTAAGGAGGTGCCATATAACGCAGATTGTATTGCTGTCCTGCCATCTTCAGCCGAATAAAGTTTTTGCTTTCCTCGTCAATATCGAAGTATTCCACTGCATCGCTTGGGTATGGAGCACTATAGCAATCGGCAGCGTCATTATGTGGTGCACCATCGTTATGGTTTGGCCAATGAACTTTCAGACCATCTGGTTTATCAGCATTATAAGCAGCCAGCGGTCCACTTATAATCTTCTCTTTCTTCAAGAGCCATACGCCACCATAGCACACGGTTCCGCCACCATTATACTCTTCGAGAATCCATGGAGTCTTATTGTCGTAATAGGGGTCACCGAACACGACGTAGAAACTCATTTCGTTAGCATTTAGCACATTATCGCTCCAGTCTCCTGTCGGCTGGTCACGACGCATACCTGTTCTTATTTTAGCTTTTAGCCTGCTGCTGGCAGGCTGTGACCTATCAACATACATGTGGGTATTAGAGCCATTGAATGAACCAACGCAAATACTATTTGAATGATAAGAATTATAATACCAGCTGTTTGAGCCTTCGGCAGGAGCGCCGGCAACCTGACTCGAATCGTTGTGAACAGGATATGGGATGCCTAAATTTTCTGCACCTTTCCAGAACCAATCCGTAGCTCCCCACATATAATATTGCTTGAATGGATAGACATCAATGCTTTCAGGTTTTGACACATTCAACTTATGTCCCATCGAATAATATTTGTTGGGCTCATAAGTAAATTCGCGTATATCTTTTGTTATTGTAGTTATATATTCTTTATACTCCGGTGTCCAAAACTCAGTTTCATCATTATGTGAAGTTGTTTGAGTAAGATAATGTGCCACTTCATATTCAATCTTCAGACTATAAGTTCCCGGTTGCAACACTAAGAATGCACGGTTTTTATCTGGGTCTTTCACTTCCTTGATGGGGAAACCGTTATGCTGTGCCACTGCGGGCGATAAGGTCTCATCATCAACAGCCTTCACGTCTTCTCCACAATAGATGGTGATGACGTTTCCCCCGTCCGCGGTTCTTGTCGCGTCGCTTAATTTATGATCTGTCTCATCACTGAAATTGTAGGTGCCACAGATATTCTTGCCATTCGTTTCGGTAATTCTGATTTTCCTTACTTTGCAGTAATCGGTTGCAGGAGCCACATCTGTACGCGGCTCAAAATAGATATAAGAAGCCTCATGGTTTCCTGTGTAGCCATCAACAGTCTTAAAGTTAAACCGATATTTCAGGTCCTCCAATTTCTGTGCTATACCCCAAGCAGCATCGCCACAGGAAGCATAATGTTCGGAGTTGTTTCCTACTTTTTGAACCTGCTCAGAAGTGATGGTTACCACATCTGGAGATTCACTCGTTCCCGTATAACGCACCTCGTAAGTAGGCTCATCAAACGCACCGTTGAAATAGAAATCAGCCCAGTTGTCATTAGCTGTGATTTCCATTTTATTTGGATTAACCCAAGAACCGTCCTTTTTCACCCAAATCCGGTCGCCTTCTACCCATGAGAACTTGCCACCAGCAGCCATAGATATTTTGCGTATCTTGCTCATAAAATTGTTTTCCAGACCATCGGCACTGGCTGTCACAACCGGAGCAAGCACCTCACCGGAACCAAAGCATGTCATCTCCGAATGATCGACAACAGGTTGGTTGGGCTCTACGTTTTCCGAACAAGCCGTAACAAACATTGCTGCAATTGCAGTCAATGCCAACTTTCCATAAAGTTTCTTGAATTTCATTGTCTTATTTGTTTTATGTCATTTAGTTTCTTATTATGATGCATTGCTTTATCCAAAAACAGTTATTGCTTTTTGAAGTCATCCCAAGCAAAAGTTGTTTTAGTAAAAAAGCCGCCTTGCTTATCATCCTCAAATTTCTCATCTCCGTCCATTTCATCAGACCAAAAAAATAGCTTTGAATCATTGAAGTCAGGATTTTGACTACCATTATCAGCATGACCAGCGCCACCGCTGCCTCTAGTTGAATAATTTGCCAACGGAGTTTCTTCCTCTACATGTACAACCTCCATCAGAGGTTTCACATACATTATTTTCTTTTTCATAAGTCTATGTTTTTAAATTTTCTATTTTGTCCTTAGTTTATTGTTCCGCCCCATGCTCGTTTCAAAGCCGTGAGGAAACTGCTCAGCCGCAGTCAGAGTGCACAATCCAACCACCAAATATCTAATAAAGAATATTAGACAATTTTGAAAATACACTCACTTTTCGGGATGCAAAGATAAAATAAAAGTTTAATACCTTAATCTATTTTATAGAGAAATTACCCCCCCCGTTTTGGTTTTTTAACGTAATTAATGTAATTTTTAACGTATTATTGCGGTTAATGACGTGATACGCAGGCGTTATGGTCCCTCCCTAACCCTCCTCCAAATGGGAAGGGAACGCCAGACGGGAGGAGAGACCCCACCCCTGCCCCTCCCCTGAGAAGGGAGGGGAGCGCCTGACGGGGGAAACCACTAACTTCACTCCCCTCCCATCGCCGAGGGGAGGGGCAGGGGTGGGGTGGTAAAACAACCTCCTATCATCATTCTAAATTCATTTGTGGTATAGGGGCGAATCAATGTATCCGCCCGCAAAGAAACAATCTGTGTAATCAGCGAAATCTGCGGTCAATAAGATTCGGGCGGATACGCCAATCCGCCCCTACGGGAGAGAACAATCAGTTCTCCTTTTGCTTTTTATGAATGAAGCGTATCCGTGCCACCTGGGTGTCGAACCGCACTTGCAGGGAGTCTCTGAGTATGCGTAGCCGTGTGACGTCAGAGAGTTGTTGCGCGGTGGCTGTCCCCACCTGTTTAGCGGCTTCTGCCTGTATGCGTGCCTGTTCATACTCCTTATTGATTCGCTCCAAAAAGGTGTCGGTGTGTGCAAGGTCTTTCTGTGCTTTTTTCAGGACTGCGTTCTGATATATCTTCAGTGCCTTCTTCCGCGCATTGAAAGCTTTAGGATAGTCTCGTCGCAGTGAGTTGATGAGCACCAGCGCCTCGTCGTACTGCCCTTGCTGATAGGCACTTTCTATCTGGCGGAGCATCTTCTCGCCCCGCTCCTCTGCCGACGGACGACAGGACACCATCATGACGGTCAATACCGCAAAAGAAATCAATATCTGTTTCATGCCTGCAAAGATAATGAAAAATTCAAATAAATTTGGTTTTTCGCTCGCTTATTAAAGAAAAATCTCCCGCTCGAAAAAAGAAACTTATTCCTTTTTTGCTCACTTATCCGATTTTTTCGTAACTTTAAATAAGTTACTCCCACTCGGAAAAACTCAAATAAATTTGGTTTTTCGCTCGCTTATTCGTAACTTTGCACGAAAATAAGATGAAAGATATGAGCACAGGAGAACAATTCCGAAGTGCATTGGCTGAATGCCGCTCGCTCTTTGAGAAAAAACTGCACGACTACGGGGCATCGTGGCGCATCCTGCGTCCGGAGTCGCTGACCGACCAGCTTTTCATTAAAGCCAAGCGCATCCGCTCGCTCGAAATCAAGAAGGAAGCGAAGGTGGACGAGGGCATCAGACCTGAGTTTATTGCGCTGATCAACTATGGTATCGTAGGATTGATTCAGCTGGAACGTGGCTACGTGGACGAGGTCGATTTGTCGAACGAAGAGGCAATCACCCTCTATGACCACTTCGCCAGCGAGGCGCTCGAACTGATGCTGAAAAAAAACCACGACTACGACGAGGCATGGCGCTCTATGCGTATCAGCAGTTACACGGATTTCATCCTGACAAAGATACAGCGCATCAAGGAACTGGAAGACCTGAAAGGTGCGGCACTCGTCTCGGAAGGGGTTGACGCCAACTACATGGACATTATCAACTATGCCGTGTTCGGTGTCATCAAACTGTCGGAAGAATAAGGATTACGAATAATGAATGTCAGACGAATAGCCGTCAACGTATGCCGCATCATCCTTGCGATGACCTTTATCTTCTCGGGATTCGTGAAGGCTGTTGACCCACTGGGCACGCAATACAAGATACAGGACTATCTCGGGGCACTCTCGTTGCACGATGTCTTGCCCGACTGGCTGACATTATGCACATCCGTCGGACTGGCAGCATTGGAGTTTTGCCTCGGTATTTTCCTGCTCTTTGCCATCCACCGCCGCGTGGTGTCGAAGATGGTGCTGGTGCTCATGGCTGTCATGACACTCATCTCGCTGTGGTTGGCGATATGGAATCCCGTGAAGGACTGCGGATGCTTCGGCGATGCAGTCACACTGACCAACGGACAGACGCTGCTGAAGAACCTGTTGCTGCTTGCAGCAGCCATCGTCGTCTGGAAATATCCGCTGGACATGATGCGGTTCATCTCGAAGACCAACCAATGGATTGTCATCAACTATACGGTGGTGTTCATCCTCGTGGTCAGCGCATGGTGTCTGTATGACCGACCGATATTCGACTTCCGCCCCTACCATATCGGAGCGAACATCCGCGAAGGAATGGAGATTCCGGAAGGAGAACAAGGACCGCAGTTTGAGACGACGTTCATCCTGGAGAAAGACGGCGTGCAGAAAACGTTCACGCTCGACGAATACCCAGACTCGACCTGGACGTTCATCGACAGCAAGACCGTGCAGACGGCAGAAGGATATGTTCCTCCGATACACGACTTCAGCATCGTGAGACGCGACAACGATGAAGACATCACGGAGGAAGTCGTCAGCGACAAGGGATACACATTCCTGCTGATTGCGCCACAGCTCGACAAGGCAGACGACTCGAACTTCGGCGACATCGACCAGATATATGAATATTGTCTGGAGCACCAACATCCCTTCTACTGCCTGACTGCCAGCAGCGACGATGCGGTCAGGGAATGGACGGAGCGCACGGGAGCCGAATACCCGTTCTGCACGACCGACGAGACGACGTTGAAAACCATCATACGGAGCAACCCTGGACTGCTGCTGCTGAAAGACGGACAGATTATCCGCAAGTGGAGCCACAACAGACTGCCGGAGCTGAAAGCGCCGCTTGCCACATCGGAATACGGCAGCCTGCCGGCAGAAAGCGTTTCGGGAAAAATCATCCGAATCCTGCTGTGGTTCGTCCTGCCGCTCCTGCTTCTGGCTATTGCCGACCGGCTGTGGGCATGGACACAATGGGTGAAAAAGAAAGAGAATGAAATAAAAACAACTATAAAAAAAGAAACATCATGAGAAAGAAAATCGTTGCAGGAAACTGGAAAATGAACATGAACCTGCAAGAAGGTATCGACTTGGCTAAAGAACTTCAAGAAATGCTGACAGCAGAGAAGCCCAACTGTGACGTGGTCATCTGTACACCGTTCATCCACCTGGCTTCCATCGCACAATTCCTCAACCAAGACCTCATCGGACTTGGAGCAGAGAACTGCGCCGACAAAGACAAAGGAGCCTATACGGGTGAGGTATCGGCAGAAATGGTGAAAAGCACCGGAGCCAAATATGTCATCATCGGACATTCTGAACGACGCGAATACTACCACGAGACACCGGAGATTCTGAAAGAAAAGGTGCTGCTCGCCCTGCAAAAAGGACTGAAGGTCATCTTCTGCATCGGTGAATCGCTGGCAGAACGCGAGGCTGGAAAACAGAACGAAGTGGTGAAGGCTGAGCTCGAAGGAAGTGTTTTCAACCTGACGGCAGAGGAGTTCCGGAACATCGTCATCGCATACGAACCCATCTGGGCAATCGGAACAGGCAAGACTGCCACCGCAGAGCAAGCGGAGGAGATTCACGCCTACATCCGTTCGACGGTTGCAGAGAAATACGGAAACGAAGTGGCTGAACAAACGTCCATCCTCTATGGAGGCAGTTGCAAGGCAAGCAATGCACCGGAACTCTTTGCAAAACCCGACATCGATGGCGGACTGATTGGAGGCGCATCGCTGAAAGCAGCCGACTTCAAAGGCATCATCGACGCTTGGAAATAACATGCCGGCAAGCGGAGGCATGCAAATCGCTGCCACACCGCTTCAATCTATAAAACAATGAATTATGAATAAAATAGTCGTAACGCTATTGCTGACCTTCTCCTGCATGGCAACCGCCCATGCACAGACATTCCTGGAGCATCTGCAGAAAAAGCAGCAGGGGCAAGGGACGGTGACCGTCACACAGAGCAAAGACTTGGATTATCTCATCAACGGAGTGCCTAAGCCAAAAGTGGACAAGGATTCACTGAAAAAGGACACCGTCCAGAAAGAGGTTGTCAAAGACTCTACAGTCACCGAGAAGCCCCATAGAAGACTCGTCAGAAAAGAACGGGAACCGAACGATGAAAGCACGGAAACGATGAAAGTCGATAACCGAAAGAAAATCATGCGTGGCACACATAAAGTCAACGGCTATCGCGTGCAGGTCTTCTCCGGAGGCAACACCCGTGCGGACAGGGAAAAGGCACATCAAGCCATGAACCGGGCAAAACAGAACTATCCAAGTCTGCCCGTTTACACGCACTTTTTCTCGCCTCACTGGAAATGTCTGGTGGGTAACTTCATCGAATACAAGGAAGCCGAGAAAGTGCTGAGGCAGATGAAAGCACTCGGATTCAAGCAGGCGATTATCGTCAAGAGCAAGATTTCCGTCCATTGATTATTTTTACACATTATTATATATATGAATCCAGAAATTGAATTCCGCCCAGGACTCGAAGAACTGGCGGAACACTATAAAAAGATTATCACCCTGCTGGGGGAAGACACCGAGAGAGAAGGACTTCAAAAAACGCCTATGCGTGTGGCAAAAGCCATGCAGATTCTCACACGCGGCTACCTGCAAGACCCGAACAAAGTGCTCACCGATGCACTCTTCGAGGAGAAATACAACCAGATGGTTATCGTTAAGGACATCGACTTCTTCTCCATGTGCGAGCACCACATGATTCCCTTCTACGGGAAGGTGCATGTGGCATATATCCCCAACGGTTACATCACAGGGCTCAGCAAGATTGCCCGCGTGGTGGATATCTTCAGCCACCGCCTGCAAGTGCAGGAACGGATGACGCAGG
>Ga0256407_10014567_pt1 | contig 10313 bp, 6 predicted proteins | sample RumenRJG_04DNA_FD_193489 | JGI IMG/M metagenome (GOLD analysis project Ga0256407, IMG submission 193489) | Bovine rumen microbial communities from Lethbridge, Alberta, Canada - RJG_04 | ecosystem: Host-associated > Mammals > Digestive system > Stomach > Rumen | place: Canada: Alberta | collected... | reverse complement strand
AGAGGCGGGCTATCTCGTCGAAACGCGGGTCGGTGGGCAGGAGGTTGGCCGGTCGTTGGAAACCGTTCCACAGACCTGCGTCGGCCACATCGAGCCCCAGTTTCTCACGTGCATCATGGGGTACCATACCAGAATAGCCGGGCAACACTGGATGCATGCCCAACTCCCGCATACGGGCAAGAAGCTGACGCTGGAGACGAAACTGACGGTCGTACCACGACAAAGGCAAGGGACCACCCCACCCTTCCAAGTTGTTCATCTCCCACCAGGCGAGAAACGCTGGTCCAGCTATGAATCGTCCCACTTCCTCCTCGGTATAACCCAACCGCAGAAGCATGTTGCGCCACACGCATTCCTCACCAACAATCGCCAAGGGCATATTCACACCGTGGAGCGCCATCCAGTCGATTTCCTGCTGCCAACGCTCCCAGTCCCAGAACGCCATGGAGTAAGAGAATGTGCAGTAATTGAAGTCGTACCGCAACACGAGGTCTGTCTCATGCCGCTCCCGATGCGCCACAGGGGGCAACTGCTCGGGGAGACGCGCCTTCATGCCATTCCACGAGAGGTGGATGCCGGCATGGTATTTCAAATACCAATTGATGCCTGTGGCGATATTGACCCAGGTGTTTCCCCTGACCACAACACGGGCGCCACTCTGGTCGAGCTCGAAAAAGTCGCGGTCGGCCTTGACCAGTTGTGTCTTGAACTTTCTTGAGGCACCATGGTCGATACGTTCCAAAAGGTCGTCTACCGGATTGGCATAGACACAACCGACTACTGCGACCAGGACAAGCATTAAAAGGCAGAATCTTTTCATATCCTCTTTTTTTGGCAAAATTAACTCAAACAAAGGGGAATACCAAGTATAGAGATGAAAATGTAGGTGAAAAGAATTCATCGAAACATATAACAAGAGAGAAAAAGTTGAAAAAACACGATAAAAATGATACCTTTGCCCAAAATACATAGTCAATTCAGAATTACAGGACAAAACACAAACGAACAATGAAATTCTGCCATCCCTACGCCGTCAGGAAATTCAACCATTTCAACAACCTCTGCTTCGGAGGGAAACTGCCTCCCGTCACCATCGAGATGTGCAATGCGAAAACCTATCTCGGACAGTGTACCCACAAAATCAGAAAGAAAGCCGATGGCACCCAGGAGAAATACGATTTCCGCATCGGGCTGAGCCTCAGGGCTGACCTGCCCGAGGACGAACTCGACGATATCCTCATCCATGAAATGATACATTATTATATAGGAGTGAACAACTTCAGAGACACCGCACCCCACGGCATCTTGTTCCGACAAAAGATGGAACTCATCAACACCACCTACGGACGTCACCTCACCATCTCCCACAAGGGCACCAAGGAGCAGAAAGAGAAAATGGAAGACACCCGCCGCCACTGGCACGTTGTCGCTGTCATCACCATGAACAACGGCGTCAAAGGCATCAAGGTGCTGCCAAGAGTCCTGCCAAGCATACTCAAGTACTACAATGCGGTGACCGCTTCACCACAAGTCAGGTCAGTCGAACTCTATATGAGCGACAACATCTTTTTCAACCGCTACCCCAACTCCGCTGCGCTCAAATATTATGTGCTTGACGAGGCCGTCATCAACAGCAACCTGAAAGGCGCCGAAAGGATGGGATGCGATGGAACACGCATCATCAGGAACATTTAAGCCCTATCTGCCCTACCCCACTCAAGGCCACTAATTTTTCCAAAGTTTTTTATAATTGATTTTCAGCAACTTGTAAAAAACATTGAAATTTTTACCTGAAAAAATTTGGAAGTTAGGAAAAGTAGTCGTAACTTTGCACTCGCTTTTGGGAATGAGGGCGCTTAGCTCAGCTGGTTCAGAGCGTCTGCCTTACAAGCAGAGGGTCGGCGGTTCGAATCCGTCAGCGCCCACAAATCGTTCCGAAAAAGGTCCGTTAGCTCAACTGAATAGAGCACTTGACTACGGATCAAGAGGTTATAGGTTTGAATCCTATACGGATCACTTTCGAACAAGAGTGATGGGCATATTCCAGAGTGGCCAAATGGGGCAGACTGTAAATCTGCTGGCTTTCGCCTTCGGTGGTTCGAATCCATCTGTGCCCACAAAAAAGTCGGAAAGAAAACTATGCGGAAGTAGCTCAGTTGATAGAGCACTAGCCTTCCAAGCTGGGGGTCGCGGGTTTGAGCCCCGTCTTCCGCTCCACTCAACAAGGCCATGTATCATTTGCCTTCCCGACAAAACACACCATAACTTTGGTGACTAAGCGGAGGTGTCCGCGAAGTGAAAAGAAAACATAATGGAGAGGTGGCGGAATGGTAGACGCGCTACTTTGAGGGGGTAGTGAGCACAGCTCGTGGGAGTTCGAGTCTCCTCCTCTTCACGATTGTTTTTCAAATACACAATGCTTATGCTTCAGTAGCTCAGTTGGTTAGAGCACATGACTGTTAATCATGGGGTCGTTGGTTCAAGCCCATCCTGAAGCGCACAGTATGCGTCCTTAGCTCAGTTGGTAGAGCATCTGACTCTTAATCAGAGGGTCCAGGGTTCGAACCCCTGAGGGCGTACTATTGGAGAGATGGCAGAGTGGTCGATTGCACCGGTCTTGAAAACCGACGTACTGAGAGGTACCGGGGGTTCGAATCCCTCTCTCTCCGCTGAGGTTTCATTTTTGAAGGATTTTTGAAGTGAACACGAAACCTTGGCAAGAAATAAGTAAGACGCTGTAAATAAAATGTTTACAGCGTCTTCTTTTTTATCCTTTTTTGTGGTTTTTTCATCATTTTCCAAACATTTTGAGGGTTACTGACAACTGAAAAAGCGTTTTCAAAGTCAAAGAAATGTCAGTGTTTGGCTACACAAATGGCTACAATTTTTGTAACTCTGAAAACTGTAGCCACGGAAGGCACGATGAAGGCATTTCTGACACCATTTAAGTCATTGATTTAATGTTTTTTATGTTTAACTTTGCGCAAGTGTAGAAATACGCTCAAACTAATGAAATTAATGACCAAAATGAAACTGATTTTTAGAGTGTCCTTCTACTTAAGGACGAATTATTTGAACAAGAAGGGAGAAGCATCTATAATGATTCGTGCTCACCTTAATTACGAGAGAATATCTTTCGGAAGCACAGGACTCAACATTGACCCTACTCTTTGGGACAAAAACAAGCAATGTGCGAAGGGCAGAACATCTGAGGCAAAGGCTATTAACGCAAGTCTTGACAACATCAAGTTCAGACTGCAAAGCATAGTCGAAGAGCATCACAATGAAGACCTTTCGCTTGACAAAATCAAGGCTATATACGACAACAAGTCCATCATAACCAAGACGTTCATGGAGTTCTATGACAAGTTTGTGGAGGATTTGCATTCGGAGGTCGGACATGGAAAGACACTTGCTACTGTTCAGAAGTATGCCAAAACTAGGTCTCATTTCAGAGAATACATTAAATCCATAGGAAGAAAGGATTTGATGCCTGGGGAATTGGATGCTTCTGTCATTGATGGTTTCTCAAGATTCCTTAGGACAGAGGTCGGTCAAAACGAGAACACTTCAGTGAAAACAATGAAATTCTTCAAGACAGCTGTGATTCATGCGCAAAAGATAGGATTCATACATCATGATCCTTTTGCAGGACATCGTTTTCATCTTAAACCTGTCGATCGTGGATTTCTCACAGATGAAGATATCAAGAATCTAATGAATAAGGACTTTGGTATAGAAAGACTGGAGACAGTGAGAGATTTGTTTGTTTTTTCATGTTTCACAGGCTTGGCGTATATAGACGTAGCCAATTTGAAAGATTCAAATATCGTTGTAATCAATGGCCACAAATGGATTATGACAAAGCGCCAGAAAACAGGCATCCCCACCAATGTCATTCTACTTGACATTGCAGAAACTATTCTGAAAAAATATGAGGGAAAATGTAAAGACAATGCAGTTCTTCCTGTTATATCCAATCAGAAGATGAATGCTTATTTGAAAGAAATCGCTGATCTTTGTGGAATAAAAAAGCAACTAACTTTCCACATGGCACGCCATACATTCGCTACTATGTCTCTCAGTAAAGGAGTTCCCATAGAGTCGGTATCAAAGATGCTGGGACATACAAATATTAAGACTACTCAAATCTATGCTCGAATCACAAACAAGAAGATTGAGCACGACATGTTGGAACTTTCCACTAAACTTGACAACTTCAGAACAAACGACCCTCAAAATTGACATATAGAGTCTATCGATACATTGGATGATGATGCAAGGTCGGCATGTACCGACCTTGCATCATGCTCAGAGATGTATAGATTCTAATCAACCTATAACAATCTTAGTAATTCTGATTGATGTAAGACTCTAACTCGTGGTCGTTGAGGTACCGGAATTGGTCGGACGGCATTTTTGTCCAACGCCATGAGGTGAGACAACGCTGTCTCACTTCCATATAATAACATATAATAAAAAGACGTCTATAATGAATTACACCAATATCAGATACAGTGTCATGCTCAATGACACGCAGTACGAGTACCTGTCGGATGACCACCAGGGCATCAGTCGCGTGAAGTGCTTCCACACCTTCCTCAAGCTGGCAGCCAAGGAAGAAACCGCGGTGTCGGGGAAGGGCTTTTCAGCTGTCCTACAGCCAGGCCAGTTCATTGCGTCCAAAGTCGAGCTCTCGGAGATGTGGAAGTGCAACCGGAAGACCGCCATCCGCATAGTCGGTGAGTTCAACAGGATGGGCATCCTGCAATCCGTTCCCACCAACCGCACCACCGTCCACACGCTGAAATGCCTGTCTGTCTGGTTCACCACACAGAAGACGATCAAGAACTCGTTCTTCACATACAACCCCATCATCAAGTCTTCGGGTACAGCCACTCTGGAAGCTTCCCATGCCACAGCTGGAAACGGGGTGAAAGCGGATGGAGACAGTCGTGAGGATTAGCGTTTTCAGGTGAGGCATCATCAATCCAGAGGAAACCAAGTCGCAAACGACATCGTCTATCCAGAATGACTATGACGGAGTGCAGGGCAGAAGCATCGTCCCCCCCCTTCCCCTCTTTTTGCCGTAATCCGTCCCGAAAGGCTGAATGTCGCCCTTATTGTTGAAAAGCCAGGACAAGGTCTTACATGTGTCTTTATCCCGAATGTTTCACGCCCTCGTGCTTGCACATACAGAGGGCTTCCCACAGAGTGAAAATGTGACAGCATTTCGCGAAGTGGGTATTAGGCTACCCACTTGGAGGAAAACGCAGTTTGCGACCAAGTGGGGTATTAGGCTACCCCACTTCCTCGCATGGTCATTTCATGAACTGCGTATCAGGCTACGCAGTTGCGTTTATGGGGGTGTGTGCAAGCACATCAATGCATGTTGCCCGTAACGTCCGTGAAGATGCCTTGTATGAAACGAGAAAACGCGAAACGCAGTAATCGTAGCCCCTCTGGAGTATGTCGCATGAAATCCGCTGGGAGTACATGGCGCGTTTCGCCATGAGATGTTGTTGTGAGAATCCGATAGGTCTGTTATCGTTCCCCGTTCAAGGCAGCACGGAAAGCGTGACCAAACAGGTGTGACAATGTTGTTGTCATCCCTGGGTCCAATCTGTATGTCCATAGAGTCATCCCTGACGCAACAGGGTAGCCTGTATGTCACAGCAGAAAGACACACGTAGCATATTATTGGAAGGATAAGATTATCCCCAACCTCTGTTGCATCATGGCATCAACATGAAAAGGATAGTTGAGTAGTGAAGAAGACGAAAAAGGTATATTCTTGCTATTTATTTGACGGATTATTTGTAACTTGCACCGAGAAAACAAAAAAGAAGCACAAAAAAATGAACAACTGCATATCCAAATCGACAAGAATCTTTCAGAGGATCATTGCGCCGTTGACTTTTACGGTGGTATTTCTGTTTTCCGCTTGTACCTCCGACAAGCAGACGGAGGCACTGCTTGAGCGTGCCCAGTCTGTGATGGAGGCATCGCCCGACTCCGCCTTCCACATCCTTGATTCCATCGCGCCCTTTATGGCGGAAAAGGCAGAGAACCTCAGGATGCGCCACCTGATGCTCTCCTCCCAGGCACAGAACAAACTCATTATTCCATTTACCACCGACAGCACCATGAAGGTCGTGGTCAAATACTACGACCATCACGGCTCACCTAACGACCGCATGCTCGCCCACTACCTCTTGGGATGCACCTACAGGGACATGGATAAGTACGAAAAGGCATTGAACACATACCATAATGCCTTACAATGCGCTGATACCTTAGATGCGGATTGCGACTTCACCACTTATTACAGTATTTACGGCCAAATCGCTTCGATTTACAGGAAGAATCATATACCAGAGAAGGAACTTGTTGCTTTCAATAAATACAGCTATTATGCGCTCAAAGCCAAAGACACGCTCAATTACATCAATGGAATACAACTCACCATCAGCACATACTATGTCCTGAGAGACCTTGACAAGATGTTCAAGGCCACAGATAAGGCAAGTAGCCTTTATACCGCAATAGGAAGAAAAGACAAGGCAGCAAAGGCATACTATACAGCCATTCACACGCTGATAGTAAACGAGCAATATGATAAAGCTTCGGAACTCATGACTTCCTATGAGAGAGAATCGGACATCTTCGACCAAAAGGGTGACATTAAGGACAAAAGAGCAGAACAATATTATTATAGCCAAGGACTTTTTGCATTGGGTAAAGGAAACTTAGAGAGAGCAGAGGAGCGTTTCCGCAAACTCGACTCAGAAAGATTTCCCATAGAGCGTAGCAAAGGATTGATGCAATTATATCAACAACTGAACTATCCCGACTCTGTCAGCAAATATTCTACCATCTATACAGAATCCGTCGCCAGTCGCTACGATATGGTTCGAACAGCAATAATCGAAAAAAACAACACATTGGATAACAACCTTCGTAGTAACAAGACGATAGAAGCCTATCGATTGAAAAATGTTTGGCAAAAGGGCATTCTCTTCACATTCTTTTTGATAGTTCTTATCTCATCCCTTGTTATCTACATCATCTACAGAAAGAAAAAAAGCGCATACACAGAGAAAGCTCAGGAGATGAAGGACAAGATAGATACTATCAAGTTAGAACTTGAAGAGAAAAACAAGGATTATGTTGACATCAACAATCAATTGGCTGTCATTAAGAATAACAATGATATCAATGAAGTGTTTACTGACCCTTTAGTTGAAGAAATCAAGAAACGATTTGATCCTGTAAGTAGTTTAAAGATGCAATCTGAAGAATTGACAAAAGACGAATGGAACTCGATTGAACAGATAATAAAGTACAAAGTACCAAGGTTATATGAACTGATGAATGTGAAATTTTGTATCACCGACAACGAGAGACGTGTTTGCATACTTGTTTTCCTCAATTTTAAGAACGATGAGACAGCAAGGTTAATGAAAAAACAATCTTCTTATATCTCTAAAGTGAAATCAAAATTGTGCAGAAAATTCTTCAATATAGAAGACACTTACCTATTTCGGAGGTACCTCCTAAACTATATAAAAAGTGAAGCTTGAAGTAGCGCTAAATGGTAAGTAGTCTTTAGTTTTTTTCATCTTTTTTGTAATTTCCTATGTATTAGTAAATTAGAAGTATGGTTAATTTTTTGGTAATTTATTTGAGGACAATAATTTGCCTTATTTTTGACAATTATAATATTTTTGCTCCACACTTTAAACCAACAATTAATCATTATGAGAAAAAGATTATTATTATTTTTTTTATTGTCTGCTTACATGACAAATACATCAGTATGTCAGGCGGCAATCAATGAAGACACAACAACGGTAGTGTTAAAACCCTTTCAAGATATCATTCCTGACGATGGAAGTGAAGTCCATAGAAACCAGCCGTTGTGTATCGGTCTCTTGAACCACACCATGGTGTTCTATACGGACTATGAAAAACAAGTGCGAATCTTCCCTGTGAATTATGACGACCAAACGACTCCACTCTTCACCACCTACGTGCCTGAGAACACATACTCTTGTGTACTCCCCTCATGGTTGGTTGGCGTATATGCTATCGAAATCGAAATCAACGGCATCATATTCATCGGGGAGATAGAACTATAAAAAAAACACTAATTAATGAGATACTTCTATAAATTCAACATACTTGTTGTCCTCCTATTGTGTGTAGCATGTGACAGGAATCTAGAGCATGCTCTCCAACAGGCGGGCAACAACCGTGTAGAACTGGAGAAAGTCTTGACGCACTTCAAGGACGACCCCGATCCACTGAAGTACCGTGCAGCCAAGTTCCTCATAGAGAACATGCCTTATCACTACACCTATGAAGGCAACGCTGTCGAAGCATACGACAGCGTTTACCTTCAGATGGCTGACGAACCGCTGCCTGAACGTGACAAATACTTCAAAGAACATACCCAACACATCCGCTTCTCAGACAAGCGCCCAGCAATCGACATCCAGACAGTCAAGGCAGACTATCTCATCCGTGCCATCGACGATGCTTGTGACACATGGCGGCACATTTCATGGCAGGATGATTATGACGAAGACCTCTTCTTCGACTATGTTCTACCTTACCGCATCCTCAGCGAGCCTCTCAGTGACTGGCGCCCACTTATCACCAAGCAACATCCTTATCTGTCTGAGCCTGTGGTATGGAGCAAGCGTGGTGAGCAGATGGAAGCGGAAGGTGCTGAATTCACAGGAGATGTCACCGAGACGGAAAGTGCATCAGAAGGAAAGATGGTCATGCTCGACCATGACGGAGCGCAAGTCACATACACTTACTCCGTTCCGAACGAGACCCACAAGGTTCTCTTCCTCCGTTACACCACCACCGCACGTAGGGCACGAATCTCCTTGACCCTCAACGGAAAGACAGTCCCTGTTTCACCACTACATCCCGCCAGTTCACTTAAGAACTTCCAGACCAGCCGAAGTGCCACTCTTGTCACCCTTCAAAAGGGGACCAATACCCTTTCATTTGCCTACGCCGGAGACACAATAGGCCTTGACTACTTGCAGGTGACATCAGCCGAGCCTTACGAGCCAAAACAAGCTGAGGACTTCTCCAGTTCCTACTGCCAAATCAGTAACAAACGGACGGGACGTTACTTGAGTATCGACGTGCACCAGGACTCCCTCCCCTGTGTTGCGACCCTCAAGGCATTAGCAGAAGGAGACAGCACTCAACTGCTACGCCTCAGTTATAAAGGTTATGCATGTTGGGGCATCTCAGTATTTGAGCCAGATTCCGATTTGTGCCTGGAAACCGAGTACTGTAGTATCGAACACGATTCCCCTGTCGGGCTTTACCACACACTCACCGGCAGTAACCAGAAGTGGGTAATCCTTCCCGCTTATGACAATTACTACCGTATCATGAACAAGGACAGCGGCCTCTTTCTCGAAGCCAAGCCCGTCGGAGCCGTAGATACCCTCGCCCAGAATCCTTACACGGCCGAAGACATCCAGTTATGGAAGATTGAGCGCAAGGGGAAGAACCCCGCACCCGATATGTTTTTCCACCCAGGGAGTGCCCTCTCAGAAGCCCTGCGTATCTTCGACATCACAGGACAGTATGAATGGACAGGGTATGAAAGTCTCCTGCCACCCCGTGCCACATCCCTACTCAGCGGCAAAACAGGCAACTGCCGTGACGAGGCGGACTACACCGTCTATCTCTGCCGCAGTCTAGGCATTCCCGCCACGGTGGATTTCACACCCCACTGGGGCAACCGCAGCAATTCGCACGCATGGAGTGTCGTCATCCTGCCCGACGGTAAGGCGACCCCCTTCTACATGGGCTGTGCACCTGCCGACACGGCGCACTACTATCACGGTTACAAGAAGCCAAAAATATTCCGCCACCGCTTCCAGTTGAACAAACAATACGCCAAAGACCTTGCTCACGAAGCAGAAGTTCCATCCCTTTTTAAGACACCCAACTTCACGGATGTGACAGACGAATACTATGAGACATCCGATGTGACACGTGACGTTCCTGCTGAATACGGAGGTCGGCGGACAGCATACATCTGTGTGTTCGATAACCGTAACTGGGTACCTGTATTCTACGGCAATATCCGTAGTGGAAAAGTCACCTTCACCTCCATGGGGCGCAACATCGTTTATATTGCTGCCTTCTATGAGCACGGACGAATTGTGCCTTTCGGTGAGCCATTCCTCGTCAAGGGTGACGGTACAGTGCAAACCATACAATATAACGAACAGCAGCGCACCACACTCAAACTGCTGCGGAAGTACCCCTTC